>JABAOH010007488.1_pt1 | contig 121789 bp, 104 predicted proteins | sample 7062181 | NCBI WGS metagenome assembly JABAOH01 (sample SAMN14538630, study PRJNA623070) | marine sediment metagenome | biome: marine biome [ENVO:00000428]; feature: marine pelagic biome [ENVO:01000023]; material: deep marine sediment [ENVO:00002113]; isolation source: pool of 5 deep marine...
GATGAGCTTTAAAGCGACTTCCTCTTCTATCTTGGTATCAAAGACCCGGTAGACCTTGCCCATACCCCCTTCACCAATTTCCTCGATGACCTCGTACCTGGCAGCAAAAGCGCTCCCCCTGGTCAACTCCTTCTGGGGCGTCTGGAGAGTCTTGGTGTGGGACAGAGTCGCGATTTCCTCTTCAGAACGAAGAGGGGAGCCACATTGGCTGCAGTAAACCGTATCTTTTGGATTGTCAAATTGACACTTGGGGCACTTCATGAATCAGATCTCCATTATATTAAGACGTATTTCTTAAGGCAAAGTTCATATTCAACACTTTTTTTTACTTTGAAAAATTAAATACTTAAAATAGCAGAATAATAATTACGCTGGAAATAGTCAAATTGAGCAAATTGAACCTGATATGTTGACAGGTCAGGTATTATCATGTATCTAAGAGTCAGGATTTTTTTATATTTTTAATTTGCTCGGGAAACCTATCATGCCTGAGTAAAAATCTCTAAGAGGTGATGAGCATGAAATACGGGATCAAATCGTTTCTGGGCCTTTTCTTAATCATTCTATCGGCGGCGATGATTATTAGTGAAGAACAGGATGTGGAAGGCAGCCAGGACCATCCCCTGCTTTCCCGGATGAAAAATTATTACATATCTGAGTACGAAGAGTTTGCCTACGATTCACATGAATTCTACGATGCCCAAGATAATGAGTATGTAATCGAAGGCCGTAAGTGGGTAATTTCCTACACCCTGAAAGAAGGCTTCAATCCGCCGGGTCAAGTGAAAGTGAGGGAAAATTTTATCAACGCCCTCCAGAAAATCGGCGGCACGATTCTTTTTGACCGTGGGTTGTACGTGAAACTGGCCAAGGATAACAAAGAAACCTGGATAGAAGTCTGGGCCAGTGATGACGGTAGCGACTACACTCTAACAATTGTGGAGAGGACAATCATGGAACAGGAGGTTGTGGCAGATCCAGAGGCGATGGCCAATGACATAAAAAATACCGGACGCGTGGCCATCTACGGCATCTACTTTGACTTTGACAGCTACGTGATCAAACCCGAATCCGAGCCAACTCTTAAGGCTATCACTGAACTGTTGAAGAGAAATAGCTCCCTTAAAGTCTATGTTGTGGGGCATACAGATATGGTCGGGAAGCTTGAATACAACATGGAACTCTCCGCGAAGCGGGCAGAGGCAGTGGTCAAGGCGCTAGTCAATACGCATGGGATTTCGGCTAATCGGCTCAAGTCAAAAGGAGTCGGTCCCCTCTGCCCGGTCAGCACCAACAAGACAGAGGAAGGCCGGAAGCTTAACCGCCGGGTTGAGCTGGTCGAGATGTAGTTAAACAGAAGCCTTGTTGGGAGGAGGAAATGGCGCTTCGATTAATTGAAATGGTAGTTCCTGAAGGAGACGCAAAAGAGGTTAAAGACTTACTCCAGGACCAAAATGTCATAGATGTTTGGGAAGAGATCATTGCTGGAAATCAGGCTCGTATAAAAGTCCTTCTTCCTACCAAGGAAACACAAGCAGTACTCGACCTGCTGGAAAAACGCTTCTACAAGCGAGAGGATACCAGAATCATTCTTCTTCCTGTAGAAGCATCGATTCCCAGGCCAGAATCAGAAGGGAAGCCATCGCCTTCGCCCCAGGATACAGAGCCAGAAAAGAAGCTTGTGAAGAAAACAGCCCGAATCAGTCGAGAAGAACTTTACAGTGATATCGAACAAATGACCAGGTTCTCATGGATTTTCATTGTTCTTATCGTTCTTGCTTCGGTTGTGGCTTCTGTAGGCATATTGCGAAACAACGTGGTTTTTATTATCGGGGCTATGGTTATAGCGCCAGTGCTTGGCCCCAATGTAGGTCTCTCTCTAGGAACCACACTAGGAGACATCAAGCTCTCGCGAAGAGCAATCGAAACCATTACGATTGGAATATTAACAGCCCTAGTGTTTTCTATAGCCATAGGATTGGTTTTTAGAGTTAATCCAGATATCCCCGAGCTCGTTTCTCGAACAAAAGTCAATTTTGGTGACATTGCCCTCGCCCTCGCAGCAGGGAGTGCAGCCGCGTTATCCCTGACTACAGGACTGTTAAGTGCCCTTATCGGAGTCATGGTCGCCGTGGCTCTTCTTCCCCCTTTGGTCACCCTAGGTATGCTGATTGGATCTGGGTACTGGGAGATGGCATCAGGAGCACTAATTTTGTTTCTCATAAACCTCATCTGTATAAACCTGGCAGGCGTGGTGACATTTTTAGCCCAAGGAATTCGACCGCTGACCTGGTGGGAAGCCGACAGGGCCAAAAAGTCTACCCGAATTGCTATCTTCTTATGGACTGCTCTCTTGGCGGTACTGGCGGTTTTGATCTTCTTCTCACAGAAAGGCTAAGGCTTTTCGTCTTAATCTTGAACCTGCCCTTCCACTCTGCCCCCGAGATGTTTAGCCAGAAATTTCTCCATGGCTCGGTAGAAATCGAATCGGTTTTCTTCATTCCGGAAGCCATGTCCCTCATTCTCTTTGACCATATACTGAACGTCAATGCCTCGCTCCCTCAAGGCTTCCACGATCTGGTCTGATTCAGCCTTGGGAACACGGGGATCATTGGCTCCTTGAGCCACAAAAAGAGGAGCTTTAATTTTATCAGCATGAAAAAGAGGAGAGGTTCTCTCGAGTAATTCCTTATCTTTTTCCGGATGGCCGATAATCTCGTGGAACATGTCTCTCATCGGCTCCCAATAGGGAGGAATGGCCTTTAATATTGAGAACCAACTGGAGATGCCCACATAATCCACTCCACAAGCATATAAATCTGGAGTAAAAGCGAGTCCGGCCAGGGTCGCATATCCTCCATAAGATATACCGTAGATACCCACTCTTTTTGAATCGGCAATTCTCTCGTTAATCAACCATTGTACTCCATCCGTTATATCATCCTGTATGGCAAGACCTGATTGTTTAAAGCCAGCTTCCCAGAATTTACGTCCATATCCGGTAGAAATCCTGAAATTCACCTGTAAAACTGCATAACCGCGGTTAGCCAAGAATTGAACATCAGATCGATAGCCCCAGGTGTTTCTGCTCATGGGTCCACCGTGCGGCAGAACAACAACAGGAAGGTCTTTTGATTTCAGGCCCTTAGGCAGGGTTAAATATCCATGAATGGTCAATCCATCCCGGGATGTATACATAATGGGTTCCATTTCAGCCATTTCTTCTTCGTTTATCCAGGGGCTGCGATCTGCCAGCTTCATGAATTTATCCGAAGTGCGATCCAAATAATAATAAGAACCCAGCGACCTGTCACTGTAAGTTCTCACCAGAACTTTGGTTTCATCCCTGCTCATGTTGTAAACAACAACTTCATATCCCGGCAGGCGCTCTTCCAGGTCTTTTTGTAATTGTTCTCTTTCTTGATCAAAGAAATGATAGTGTCTCTTATCGGTGATATAAGCGACACCCGTAATTTTTTTCTGCTTTTTCGACCTTAGCAAACTGCTCACATCGACTTCAGGATGTTCATACAATAATCGAGTTGTCTCTTTGGTCTTAACGTCATATTCATAAATGGCTGTTTTGTCTCTTCCCAGGTTGGAAGCGACATAAAGATTTTTATTATCAAAGGTAAAGAATAGCGGCGTCAAAGTCTCTCTGAAATTGGCTGTGAATAAGATCTGGAAATCATCCTTTTCCGTATCTCGATACAGCAAGCTATTATTAACCCCGTCCGTGGCTATAGCTACCCTCAGGTTCCCCTCATGATCTGTAAGCCAATTCACAACATTTCCTGGATTTTGGGCAATAATTTTCATCTCACCCGTATTGACATTAATGCGGTAAACATCAAATACACGGGGATCACGCTTATTGATACTGATCAGCATATGTTCGTCATCATTTTCCAGCCTATCTACTAGACCGACCCTAACTTTTTCAAACGGCGTGAGCTCTTTCTCATCTGAGCCATCTATGTTGACGGCATAGAATTTGAAGTTTTCGTCCCCTGCTTTATCCTGTACGTAGGCAATACGACTATTATTGGCCCAAAAATAGTCAGGAATATCTCTTTCGGTTGCACTGGTGATACGGATAACCTTTTCCTCTCCCACCCCTTGAACATGGATGTTTAGCCGATTTTTCCATGGTTGCATCCAGGCTATATGTTCTCCATCTGGAGAAAGTGAAAAGGCCGCTTTCTCAGGATTCCGGAAAAAATCTTCCATGGAGATAATCCGCGGAATTTCCTCTTTAGGAGCACACCCGAAAATAAAAATAGATAATACGACTAACAATGAGATAATTCTTGCGCGCATGATTTCCTCCTTTATTATTGAAGACGATTGATCTTCAATGGATAATACGAATACAATCTAGAAAAGTTCTAGTAGATTCTAGTCGGGGTTTTCAATGAGTCCCCGTCAAAAGAGATAAATTTACCTGTCAGAAGGAAATTTGTACAGGCTTAGCAATTGAGTAACACTTGTTGACCGTCATGGCGAGAATCATATCGACAGGGTAGCCTCATAGAAAAGGGTAGAGATGGTCAGGCTTCGCTCGCCGTGATGACATGATCAAATTTTTTAATGGGACCTTAATCCTGGGTCTGCCCTTCTGCTCTGCCCCCGAGATGTTTAGCCAGAAATTTCTCCATGGCTCGGTAAAATTCGAAACGGTTTTCTTCGTTCATGAAGCCGTGTCCCTCATTCTCTTTGACCATGTATAAAACATCAATGGCTCGTCTTCTCAAAGCCTCAACGATTTGATCCGATTCAGCCTTTGGCACCCGGACATCATTGGCTCCCTGCGCAACGAACAGAGGGGCTTTGATTTTATCCGCATGAAAAACAGGAGATGTTCTCACTAGCAATTCCTTATCCTTTTCAGGATGTCCGACCATCTCATACATCATCTCCAGGTAAGGCTTCCAATAAGGAGGAATGGACTGCAACCAGGAAAAGATGTTGGAAATCCCGACATAATCCACGCCGCAGGCATATAAGTCAGGAGTGAAGGCAAGCCCGGCCAGAGTAGCATATCCTCCATAAGAACCACCGTAGATGCCCACTCTCTTTGGATCAGCAATCCCCTTGCGGATTAACCATTGGACTCCATCGCTGATATCATTCTGAATGGCCAGTCCCCATTGTTTGAAACCAGCTTCCCAGAATCTGCGTCCATAGCCGGTCGAAGTCCTGAAATTCACCTGCAAGACTGCATAACCACGGTTGGCCAGGAATTGAACTTCAGGGTTATACCCCCAGGCATTCCTGGCCCACGGGCCACCGTGCGGATTGATGACTACCGGTAACCTTTTGGCCTTTAAACCTTTAGGCAGAGTTAAATATCCGTGAATAGTCAACCCATCCCTGGACCTATAAGTGACGGGTTTCATCTCAGCCAGCTCTTCTTCATTCAGCCAAGGACTGAGTTCTGCCAACTTTATGAATTCGTTCGTATCTCTATTAAAATAATAATAGGCTCCAAATGACCTGTCGCTGGAACTCCTCACTAAAAATTTCCTTTCGTCATCGCTCATGCTGGTGATAACAACTTCATATCCTGGCAGGCGCTCTTCCAGGTGTTTTTGCAACTGCTCTCTTTCTTGATCAAAAAAATGATAATGCCGTCTATCGGTAATATAGACCACCCCTGTTATTTTTTGGCGCTTTTTCGACCTTAATAAACCGGAAACATCGACTTCAGGATGTTCATAAATCAATCTGATATGTTCTTTGGTTTCGACATCGTATTCATAAATGGCCGCTTTATCTCTGTTTAGGTTGGAAATTACATAAAGGTTTTTATTATCAAAGGTAAAGAATACCGGCCGCAAGGATTCCTTGAAATTGGTTCTGCTCAAGATCCGGAAAGCGTCTTTCTCAGTCTCCCGATAGAGTAATGCGGTATTGACGCCATCCGTTGCCCGGGCAACTCTCAATTTTCCTTCATGGTCGGCCAGCCAGCCAACAACATTTCCCGGATTTTGCACAGCCATATCCATTTGACCGGTATTGATGTTGATACGATATATATCGAATACACGGGGATCACGTTTATTCATGGAGATCAACATGTGCTCGGCATCCTTTTCCAGCCTATCGATCAGGCGGACCTGCACTTTCTCGAACGGAATGAGCTCTTTCTCACCAGACCCATCAATGTTCACTGCATAGAGACTGTAGTTTTCATCGCCTGTTTTGTCCTGCACATAAGCTATACGGTCACTGCTCGCCCACAAATAACTGCCGATGTCTCTTTCCGTGGCCTGTGTGACACGGGTCACCTTGTCTTCTCCTATGTTCAGGACATGAATATTCAATCGATCTTTCCAGGGCTGAACCCAGGCCATGTATGCTCCCTCTGGAGATAGTGAAAAAGCTGCTTTATCAGGATTGCGGAAAAAATCTTCCATCGGGATGAGTCGAGGTATCTCCTCTTTACGAGCACATCCAAAAATAAGAAGAGGTAGGACTATCGTTAGCCAGATGACTCTTAGACGCATGGTGTCCTCCTTTCTCTGGTGATGTTCTAAAGGGATTATACGCGAATAGGGAAAAAAAGATTAGTCTTTTATACCTAAAATGGAAACGGTCCTATTTTTTTAACCGGATTAGGCTTCACTATGAATTGATGTCCAGGGGGATCAAAAGAAATCCAGATCTTGTAATGATGACAAGCGTGATCCCGGGCGCAGGTGAAAAAATAGAACTGTCCCCTATTGATTTGGCCTTAATGGGGTGGGCTGCCCAGGTTGGCTACTTTCCGGGCAACTTCCCTGATCTGTGGATTCCGATCATCCACAAAATCAGCCAGGACCTCGGTAGCCTGGGGGTGGGAAATCTGCCCTAGGGCAAAAGCAGCTGCAGCCCGAACTTGAGCATTCCTCCTGGCGCGGCGGAAAACAGAGCCCTTCTTGGTTAAGATTCTGGTGAGCGACTCTACACCAGCCGGACTCCCAATCTGCCCTAAGGCCTGGCAACAGACGAGCAGCATTTTTTTATTATTGGTGGAATTCAACAGGCTGGCCAACTCATCAACAGCAGCCAATGATTTGATCCTTCCCAAGCTCTGGATCGCTGCCACCGCCATGCTTGTATCTTTGGCTCTGACATATTCCAGGAGAAGTTCCACCACCTCTTGACTGTTCAAGCGTTCTGATAGTAGGAAGGCAGCCTGGCGGACTTCGGGCGTCTCGTCACTGAAGGCAAACATGAGTTCGGTTCTCAAATCCTGGGTCACGGTATCAATGACTTCAAGAATCCTCAAACGTTCCTCGGCAGTGCTTTCCATAGCCAGCTCACGCTTAAGAAGATCGCCTGCCTCTGGACCCAACTCCTTCAATAAACTGGCAGCTATCTCCCTAGTCCTTAGGTCATCTTCCCTTTTAATGATATCCACGAGGAGAGGAAGGGTCATCCGGCCCAGACTGCCCAGCAACTGGGCCGCTCCCTGCTGGCGGGAGGTCTCAGTGGATTTCAGGTCATTCACGAGAAGCTTCTGAGTCTTTGACTCCAAATTTCTATCCAGGATCTTGGCCAATCGCTGGCTAAAGGCATCTTTGGAATCCGAGAGCTTTTGCTGACGATCGTGGAGATTCTGGAGGACCTTGCTGGCTGTCCTGTACTCAGCAAATTGAATCAAGTAAGCAGACATAAGATGAAGGAGAAAAGCAATCTCCCTGAGCATGGAGGGGTCCCTTTCCTCAGAAAAGGCCACTAACAGTGGACCGGCCAAGACCTTGGTCAATAGATGTTGGAAGGCCAGCGTCATACTCTCCAACAATCTGCGGCAGCTATCGATGATTTGTTCGCGAACTTGAGAAGGACGATTCTGGAATCCCTGAAAAAGATACTGGAAAATCTGTTTAACCTGATCCTCATCGCCTTTACCTAGAAGGTCGTCCAGCCTACCTGGCATCTCTTTGAAAAAGGGCTCCAGGAGTTCCTCTGAAACCGGTTCGCTCATCTGCCCTATCCAGAATTCTCCGGTCGATACTTCAGGCACAGGCTCTGGTTCAGAAGCCACCCGGGAAGCTGATACGCGGGGTTCATACAGAATTTTGTTGAATAGGATAGCCGCGAGGTTCTGATCCTTAGCGAACTGATCCCAGTACTTGCTATCCATTCCGCTCGAGGGCAGGTTGCCCAGGGCTCCGATAAAGACCTTCAGTTCATCAGCCGAGAGATTCTCCAGAAAAGTGAGGCTGCTGAGCTGGATGGAGGCGAGAAATTTCAGGAAGTTATGCGCCGCCATCCCCATCTTCGAGGTATCTATACTTACCCCGTTGACGACCAAAGAGTTACTGATATTCGCCAGAGTGAGAACCGGCTGCTTTTTAAAGATAGCGCTTAAGGCTCCCATGAACTGGTCAACATAGCTGGTAATGGCCTCGCTGTCTACGGGATAGAGTCTAATGTTTTTGGCAGCACTGAGAAGAGCACGGATGATTTTACGAACTTGAGTCATATCCTCTGGATCCAATTTCTGCTCTCGAGCAATCTTCTCGTAGGAAACTGTCGGAGCAGGGGTTGATTCGGCTCCTTCTGCCTCGGCTCGACCTTCTGCCACTGCCCCTTCCTCCACCATGAGAGTGTATTGGACCTGCTTCAACTCAATATGCTCCAGTTTGTGCTCGTCGGAAAAGCTCTGCCAGAAATTCTTTTCCATGAATTTCTCTTTGGGTCGACTGAACCCTTCAACCAAAACTTCTAATTCTCGTTCTCCCAAACCTGCATGAAAAATAATCCCTTTGAGCTCAACACCCACCATAAACTTGACCAGGTCTTCAGCCAGCCATTTATACCTGTTGACATCTATCTTTTGCCCGTTGACCATCAACACTTGGTTGATTTGGAAGATAGACAGGTTTTCGTTGCTGTCCAGGATAGAGTCAATGACCTCTTTCAATTGATTGATAGAACCCACAACAGCTTCGCTTCCCATGGGATAGAGCTTGATATGACGTACCGTGGCCAGTAGGTAGCGAATGAAGGATGGAATTTTCTCCAGACTCTCAGCATCTAAAGGTTCTCCAGGAGGAGCAAGCTCACTCGGTTTCTGTCTTCGCCTCTCTGCTTTCCGTCTCTCTCCGGTGTACTTATTTGCTTCTGCGGGATTAAAAATCTTCCTGGCATATTCTTCCAGGTCCTTTTCATAATGCGCTGCTTTTTCCTGGTTTGTCGAACGTTTGAAATGGTAGGCCAAGTTGGCAGCAAAAGGTATAAGACGCTGCTGGTAGAGGGTTTCCTGATAATTTCCGATCCGCTCGTGCAATTCTTGCTTCCTCTCGGGCTGAATAGCCTCATACACTTTCTCCAGGATTCGCTTTCCGAGAAAACGAATGGTCTCATCATTGGCCTTGAAGTCCGAAAGCAACAGCCCTAAAGCAATGGCCTGGTCGACAAATTCAAGGATCTTGGCCTCCATTTCCTCTGAACTCCCAGTAAGCAGGCTCAAAGAGACATCCTCACCAAAAGAAGCTGCTCGGTAGAGCAATTTCCGGCTTTCCTCATCAAGGCCGTTGACTTTATGGCTGATCAGATCGTCTAGAGATTCAGGAAGATATCCTTCTTCCAGAGGCTCGATGGCCCATTGCTGATCTTTGAGGGGGATCTTCTGGTCAAGAGCCAACTTGTGCAGGATTTCACTCAGGAAAAGGGGATTTCCCTGAGTGATCTGGACCAGATCCTTCTCAAAATTTTCAGGCAGACTCACGCGGGGAAAGATTCCCTGAAGATGGTCGGAAATATCGCTAGCTGTGAGAGGAGTAAGGTTTATCTTAGAGATGTTTAATTCTTTCGTGTAGGCTTCGAAAAATTGAACTAAAGGCACTATTTCCTTTTTCTCCTGCAACTGCTCGATCGGGTTAGAAGTTGCGCAGACGAACAGGGGCAACCCCTCGTACAGCATCAGTCGCCGCAGCAGAAGCAGCGATGCTTCGTCGGCGAACTGAAGGTCATCGATAAATATCATGAACGGCTGGAATTCTAATATCTTGGGAACGAAATGGAGCACAGTGTTGAAGATGCCCTCACGCTGAGCCTTTTCATCCTCCTCACCAGAGGCCTCTTCTGATTCCTTCAACTGGGGGAGAATACGGGAAAGGTAGGCTATCTCCGCTGGCTTAAGGCTTTCAATGACCTCTATTCCTTTTTCTTCCCGTTGATTCAAGAGGTCAACAATGATATCGGTAATCAAATAATAGGGGTAGAACAACTCTTGAGGCTTTCCTTTGACCTTGACAGGCAAGGTTTTCTCATCCGATGCCAATTGGAGGCGAATTGTGTCCAGGAAGGTACTTTTTCCCATGCCTCCTTCTCCCTCAACGATCAGAAACTGGCTATGGCCTTTCTCGAAGACTTTATAGGATTGGGCCACCTGAGAGAGCTGGAGGCCGCGACCGGCTGTCTTTTCCCCCTCTAGCTGGTGAAGGGCTGTTTTGGCAAACACGTCCTCAGGGGCAATCTCTCCTGCGTTGGCCAGGCGGTTGCGCCCGACCTTCTTGGCATAGTAGAGAGCCGTGTCAGCCTTATGAATCAGGCTTTTCCCGGACAGAGCATCTTCAGGTGCCGAAGCGATCCCCATGCTGAGAGTGATATTAATACCCTCCGCGACTTCATCCAGAGTCACAGGAGTTTCACGAATACGCTGAATGATGTTCTCACCCAGTTTCAAAGCAGCTCGTTTATCCCTTTCTAGCATGAGAATCATGAACTCATCGCCTGAATAACGAATGGTCATGCCCTCCTCTCCTACGAGGTCCTTGAGTATTCCAGCTATGCGCATCAAGACCTGATCCCCGGCAGGATGCCCATACGTGTCATTGACCTGCTTGAAATGGTCAAGATCCATCATAATCAAGGAGAGAGGATGTTCTTCCAGAGAATCCCAGGAAATCTTGTGCTGGAAATAATTGAGCAGAAAACGGCGATTATAGATACCGGTTAGCTCATCTTCGAAGACAAGTCTGGAGGGATCTTTACCGGTATGCTTTAGGAAGTGAAAGAATTCTTCATATTTCATTTTCCCCGCATATGGATCAAGTCCATGACCATCAATAGATTACCACATAACTTAAGTAATATCAATCACTTCATCCCCGAGGCTGACCTGAACCGAGTTCAAACCACTGATACACTAGACCAAATTGTTCGGCCCTAATCAGCTTGACAGAATGAACGCTGCAGATCTGAAGATATTGACCCGGGTTTTCGTAACTATATGATTTTTCAGCTAGATAAGAGATTTTAGGCCTGTATCGATGAAGATTTGAGCCTTTGAAAACGTGTCGGCCTGAACATCACCAGTCTCGGGTAAATTAGCCTGAAATGGTGGGGAGAAATCATCTTTTCAGGTGAGAAAAAAAGGCAAAAAATCATTCCAAAAATCATCCCTTAAGGTTATTTACTAAACTACTGATTTTTCTTAGTTTTATGGTAATTTGGTAGCTTCGGGGAATTATCTATCTATGGATAAACAAACAACAGACAGACCATTATTATTATCGTTTGCTAAATTGATTTTACTTCCGTATTTCATAGCATAAGGAGGTTAAGATGAGCAAGAAATACATATTTCGCTTCTCTTTTATCATCCTCATGGCCATATTCTTATCCTTATCATCCTATCCCCAGGAGAAAAAAGAAGACAAGGGCGAGGTCAGCATTCCCTGGGACGAGTTCCGTAAGCTCCTGGAATTGGATATAGATGAGGTTGTCCTCTCCTGGGAGGAATTCCAGAAAATCCTGGCCCAGACAGGTAAAAAATACATTCCTCCCTTTCAACTGAAGGATGAGAAGGTCGTGCTCACCCGAGAACAATTCAAAAGGCTGCTTGACCAGATGAAGCCTCCTGTGATCACAGTTGTTCAACCTCCAGCGGATTACCTGATTACCAAAGCTGCTTATCAGGGGAGAATCACCAGAAACAACGCTTTGCTTCAAGCTAACTTGAGCACTGAGATTTTCCCTAAGGAAAGAAGCCAGTACGTCAAGATTCCCCTCTTTCCCATGAACATCGCCTTGAAGGATGTCTTCTTTGACAAAAGGCCTGGAGTTGTCATCCTTGAAAACAATAAACATACCCTTGCCACCAGCCAAGTCGGCCAGCACCAGATTACGGTGGATTTTTCGTTAAAAACCGACCTGGAAAAGGGTCCTCGAGCCCTGTCGTTTCCTATTCCTCGCACCCCTATAACCAGTCTCGACCTTGACATTCCCTTCACGAAAATCGAAGTAGAAGTGACCAATGCCCAGCAAGTGGAAGTCACGGAAAGGGCCGGTCAGACCCATGTCTTCGCCCTGCTCTCGCCGTCTAATTTCATCGGCGTCAAGTGGCGAAGAAAGCTGCCTGAGGCAGTAAAGGGCCCGGCCAAGATCTATGCTGATACGCTCAGCCATATCTCTATCGAAGATGACGCCTTGAGAGTCAATACGGATGTATCCCTATCCGTTCTGCAGAACACGATCCCTTCCATAATCCTCAAGCTCCCTGAAGGATACAGCATACTTAACGTCCGAGGAAGCGGGCTCGGAGATTGGCTGGAAGTGAAGAGAAGAGAAACCAATTACCTGGAGATCCCTTTCGATTACCCCAAAAAAGGGAATTTCACCGTCGCCATCACGGCTGAAAAGCTTCTCCCCAACGCCAGTATGGCGGTAGATTTCACTGGGTTTGCCGTGGAAGAGGCTATCCGAGAGAAGGGATTCCTGGGGGTAGAGCTCAAGAGTGCTTCAGAAGCCACGCTTTCCAGCGCAGAGGGTCTGGACAGGCTTGATGTTTCTGAACTCCCCCCCGTCCTTATCAGCCGATCCCAAAAACCTCTGCTTTTCGGGTTTAAATACCTCCATCATCCCTATTCTTTAGTCCTGGACATAAAGAAACACGAAGAACTGCCGATCATCAGTACAGTGGTGGATTCAGCCAGCGGCGTTACCCTTTTCACTGAAGATGGAAAGCTTGTTCATCGTCTTGTTTACAAAGTCAGGAACACCTCCAAACAGTTCCTCGAACTCGAGCTTCCGGAAGAGGCTCAGGTCTGGGGATTGTTCGTGGCCGGAGAGCCGGCAAAACCAAGGATCAACCAGAACAAAATCCTTATTCCACTCAACCGCTCCCGGCAGGGAGCCACAGGCTTGGTGGCCTTTGACGTGGAACTCATCTATTATTTGAAGGCTAAAAGGTTTGGCTGGTTGGGTCAAAGGGACAGCCTGTTCCCGGCTCCAGACGTCATCATCAGCCAGATGCTCTGGAGCGTATACCTCCCGGTGGGTTACACCTTCCCTCAATTTGGAGGTTCAGTCGAGAAAGAAAAAAAGGCCAGGGGAATTCGCCCTCTCTTGGTGACAAAAAGGAGAGCTTCGAGATCCCTTGAACCTGCAGCAGGAGCCCCCGAGAAAGACAAAGAAAGGCTCCGCCAGGAACTGGATGATATGAAGAAGCAGTTCAGTGCCAACCTGGCTATAGCCGAAGAGCAGTTGGCTGAACAGGTTGAGAATGAAGCTCAATTCTCCCAGCGCGTCCAGGATATCCAAGAAGGGAAGGTCCAGGCAGTCAGCGGCGTGCTTCCTATTCGAATAATCATTCCTACTACAGGTCAAGTGTTCCGCTTCGCCAAAACCCTAGTCAGTGAGGAACCCCTAACCCTGAGTTTCACTTATACTTCCAGGGGAATGATGACTCTGGTTGGCCTCCTGATCCTGGTCATTATCCTGATCCTTCTGTTTGTTTTCCGGTCGAAGATGAAAAAACCTATCGGTTTCCTTCCGGAAACGTTTCGAGTCAATTATTTCCATCTTGCTCTCCTGATTCTGAGCCTCGTCATGCTGCTTTTCTCCAATATTCTGGCCCTTATCTGCTTCGTGGGATTCCTCTTAACGCTCCTGCCGAGCTTCAAGTCAAAACCTAAGAAAAAATAGGAATTCAAGAAATTCAGGGATAATTTTTACTTTTCGCTTTAGGCTGGTTTCGGCAGGAAAAAGAAGAGAGGCCTCTAAGAAGTTTTTCTCAGAGAGGGTTACAGACTTTGAGGACAAGAATAGAAAAGAAAAGACCCTAGAAATAATCAAAAGAGAAGGGAGTGATTCCCTTCTCATCCCTGATTCTTCTGATATCAATCACCTTCGATTTTCCGCTTTCGAAATTTCCCCGTGCCTTCTCATCGTTAAACTCTTCGGTCCCCTTTCTGAGAGCATCTTCAAAATCTATTTTTCCGCTGCTCCACATGTAGGAAGTCTCGAGGAACTCGCATTGAGCTGAGTTTCTCCAAGTCTTCCAGCCAATAAACGCATGCTGGCGAGTCAAGACAATCAAAGGTTCGATTCCAATCGCTTCCAGGACAGAAGCCATCAAACAAACCCCCTCGATACAATTGGCACTCTGGGTCTCTATCACTTCCCTAGGAAATTTTATCTTCTGTCCCCCTCCGAAGCTGATCGGGCTCGATATATAAACAATACCCAGTTCCTGAAGAGCCCTGTAAACGGCTTTCACCTGTTCCCTTACGACTTCAACTCTATTCGTACCGTGCAGCATCTGGTAGCCTCCGATGGCCTGGTAAGGATGAAAATCAGCTGCACTTCTCAAAATTCCCTGGATTTCATCAAAATTCGGAGTTACCCAAATGCCCAGATAGGGACTGAGGTCTATAGTCAAAGCTTTCTTTTCGTTTTTTAACTGAAAAATCGCTGTATTGATCGAAGTTAGCTGAATACTAAAAGTATCCTCAAACAGAGTCATATCCCTGTCCCCTTCCTCTGTCTTGACCTTTACTTTAAGGGGAGTAGGAGTGAGTTCCCTGAGGTTGTCAAGGCTGGAATAGATTATTTCAGGAGTAATTCCCACGGTCTCAGAAGTCCCAGGAGCAACATAAAAAGTCTCGCTGGCCTCATAACTGTACTCTGGGAGCTCGGCTTCAAGGGACAACGTCCTGAAATCATCACCCGTGTTTTCTACCAAAATGGTAAAGATGTTCTGGTTCCAGGGATCTACCTCAAAAATCTCCTCATAGTATTTCAAGTATTGAGTATAGATGATTTTCGGATAGTAATAAGAAACCACCCGTATATCGCGAGAGATACCTTGAGATTCTTCAACCAGGGTGGCCTCCGAAGCTCCCGGCTCGACAAGGCCTTCAGTTTCATCTTGGTCTTTAAGGTAATTCTGGTAAATAAACAGGAACAGGAAAAAACTCAGGATAAACGTAATGACTGCGGTGAGCACATATTTCTTGACCATTTTCTTATAATGATTTCTTTAAAATAATATATCTAGAAGGACCGAAAAACAAGGGGGCTCGAGTTGATTTAGCAAAAAATGCTTAATTTTAACAAATATTATTTTACATTTGCTTTTAAATTTAATATTTTATTTAGACAGGAAAAAAAGTAATAAATATTTTAGTGGCGCTCTAATGTGGGAAAAAACGCTTTCAGACACTAGTTTAACGATCAGAGAAAAAAAACAGGTCCCTAACCTTTCTATAAAAAAAAGAGTAGATCCTTTTCTGATCTTTTTGATTACCATCACCAGTGTTATTGTGCTGACCTTGTCTCTCAAGTTTCGAATCTTTAATCTGTGGTCAGATTTTCTGCGCAGCACTCCCTTCTTGCGCACCGCTACCTATTTTCTGTTAATTTCTGCTGCTGTGGTGATAGGTGGATTGATCTTCCGGACATTTTTCTGGCTCCTTTATAAACCTATGACGATCAAACCTGGAGAAAAATTCAAGTGGCCTTTTGTATCTATCATCATGCCCGCTTTAAACGAAGAGGAACTCATCCAGTGCTCGATCGATTCTATCTTTGACATCGATTACCCACCAGATAAGTTTGAAGTCATCTGCATCAATGATGGCTCGACGGATTCCACCATTTCCAACATGCTTAAAGCCAAGGAAAAACATGGCAACAGGCTTACGGTCATCAACTTCTCGAAAAATCAAGGGAAGAGAAAGGCCATCTTTGCTGGTCTAAAGAAATCCAAGGCGGAGATTATCGTTACTGTGGACACTGACAGTCGAGTGGAGAAAGCCGCCATTAAAAATCTTATCGTGCCTCTAATTAATGACAAGAATACAGGTGCCGTGGCCGGTAGGGTCGAGGTTCTGAATGAAAAGGAAAATTTCCTTACCAGGATGCTTTCTATCCGGTATTCCCTCTCCTTTAACTTTGGCCGGGCCTACCAAAGCGTTTATGGTGCTGTCTTCTGCTGTCCCGGGGCTCTTGCCGCTTACCGGAAGGACGTTTTGAATCGATTCATCGGTGAATGGGTCAATCAGAGCTTTTTGAATACTCCCTGTACATACGGAGAAGACAGAGCCCTAACAACTCAGATTCTTAAGCTAGGATACATGACAAGATTTCAATCGAATGCGATTGTCCACACCAAAGTCCCTTCTTCATTCAGCCAAATGAGCAGAATGTATCTTCGCTGGACCCGAAGTTATGTCCGAGAATCGATTCTATTTGCAGAATTCATGTTTTCAAACTACAGGTCAAAACATCGCTTTCTACCCATCTATGATTTCTTCTTTTTAAATTTCCTTCATCCCTTCCACATCTTCTCCCTTGGCCTTATCACCTATTCTTTTCTCGTTCACCCTTTCTTTATCATCCGGCATCTGTCTTTCTTAGTTCTTTTTTCCTTCATTCTATCGCTTTATTATCTTCGAACAAACAGAAGTGCAACTTTTCTCTACGGTATTCCGTACGGCATCATCACGGCCTTTTGTCTCTGGTGGATTGTTCCTTATGCTGCCCTGACCATGAAAAATCAATCTTGGATGACTCGTTAGAAAACCAGACTCACAGCTGCTCCTAAAATCAACCCCGTGAAAAAAAATGATTTGCCACCTTGCGGCTTCATCGAGCCTTTCCCATCCTTCTAATATTCAGCCAGAAGCTATTCCAAGCTTTCGAGGAAAGGGTATTTTTTAAAATCGATAATCCTCGTCATTCTGTAGATGGCGGCTCTTTTGTCATCCTCTATTCTTATCTCTGGATTGAAGAATTCCCATACAATCTCTCCTCCAAATGTCGCTTCAAAGACATAACCTTTGTCGCTATCGGTTATGAGTGTATTCCCGTTGGGCAATCTTTGACTCGAGCCTCTTGATACAGAGTAAAACTGCTGAGGAGGATCAGACTGGTATTCCCAGACAATTTTCTTTCTGGAAGGGTCGAGCTCCACCACGCGAGAATATCTCCTCTCAACCCCGTTATCGAAAATCAGAATATGACCGTTTTCTAAGAATGTAGGGTGGTGAGGTTGGCTTAAATTTCCGGGTCCCCACTTCCATACTAATTTCTGGTTCTCGAGATCAATGATTCCCACTAGGTCTAGCTTTAGAGCACAAACCAAGAGATTGCCTTTTCGGCCAATCTTATCGATATTTCTGTCTAAGATTTCCACTGTGTTTATATGGATGACATTCTGAGGTTCTCTGCTGGTGAACTGGAAATCATTATTCTCTCTTCTTCTTTCAAGCTCCTTAAGGTTTCGAGAGTCATTCATCCAGCGGCGTATCTCAACGAACTTTCCAGGACGAATCTCTTCCTTGAAGATATCAAAAAGAGAGACCTTTTTCTTGATTTCTCCTTCAGACGAGAGGACAACGACATATTCATTCAGGATCGGGATTGAGTAACCTGAGACAGAAAAAGATTCCTCTTCCCTGACGAGGGTATAGATGTCTCCATTTTCTGCTACTGCGACATCATGATGGAGGCGCAGGTGTTGGTACCATCTGATATTGGAATTCCAATCCAGCCTCACCAGCATTCTGTCTTTCACGATAGCTAAAAGGTCTCCTTTTTCACAAAGCTCGACATGCTGCCAGGAATCATCTTCGTTAATCTTTGCTTCCCACGTATGCAAGATCCTCCCCTGCATGTCCATAAGATAAGCCCTCGAGAGGTTTCTTGAATTGAAGAGGTTTATCCCACTGTAAGCCCTTCTGTGGTCATAGCGGATTACACCTGACTTTTGTATATCCTTCCCAGCCGGCACCCAAGTCAGATAGGGTAGAGCCTTCAAGTTTTCCATCGAATCAGACTGATGGGATTTCTCATTGTTTCCAGTGAGGAAGACAATAAGAAAAATAGATGCTAGGAGGGCGATGATGAAGGAGAAGACTATGACTTTTTTCATCCATCCAGTCCCCTTATCATACCTGAATTTCAGAGATCATATCTATCGGAAATTTAAGGTGAAATAAAATAGAGATGGTTCAATTTTTTAAATAGAAAACATACAAGCGTGAGACGATAAGAAAGACAAAAAAATAGAATCGTCCTCTATCTTAAAACAATGACAGTTAAATTTTGAAAGAGAAGAAAAAAAACCTATAATTAGGCTTGAGTCGATAAGAAAAGACCCCAGAGATGAGAAAAATCAAACTCTCCTACCTCATCACCATTATATCCCTCACGGTCATCTTTTCTGGCTGTTCACCTTCAGAAAAAAAGGATTTGAATGACCTGCCCCCAATCATTGTACCACCCCCAGAGTTAGATTCCTAGGTTCATAAGCCTCTGGAGCGGGTGGATAGGGAAGTTTCCTGGCATCCCCATCCTTAAACCGGACATCCAACCCCTCTTTTTTGGCCTGGTTTTTGGCCCTTTGAATCAAATAATGAGAGCGGTCTAGACCTTCAACAGATTTAAATCCTCTTCGTGCCAGCTCCAGAGCATGCCGCCCTTGCCCACAACACAAATCCAGAATTTTGTCTTCTTCAGAGAGATCCAGAATCGTCGAGAACAAATCCGTCTCCTCGCTTGTTATCTTCTGGTCCTCCACCACATCTCCGTCGGTCTTTAGATACAAAGAATTGAAAATATTCCTCCACCAGGAAGGATGAACATGCTCTTCAAGATCGGGAACAGGACCAAGAACTCTCCTCTTGAATCTTTCTTTTTTGCCATTCGGTGGCGGCTTATCTTTTAATGCGTTTTTAGGTAAGTTATTAGGTGGCGGCTTATCCTTTGATTCGTTTTTTTCCAATTTTTCCTCCTCTGTTTTGGGAAAAACAAGACCCATTTCTCCATGAATCAATACTTTTTATCCATTCCATTCTCATCTAACAGCAGTTAGGGGAGACAAGGTATATCCACTACATCTTTTTTTATGCATAGAGAACTCCTTGAGCTATTGAAAACAAATGAATTTCCCCTTTCTACTTGATTTATTCCTCTTATCTCTCAATCGTTTATAGCATAGAAAATTTCTTCATGTCAACAATTATTTTTATAAGAATACTCAGGTTAGACAATAAGAATCTGATTTGGTATTTTATGATGTTAGGAAAGATAAAAGGGAAAAAAGATGAAGAGAAGATTTCTTGCCCTACCGCTGCTTATATTATTCTGCGCTGCTCATTCCTATTCCCAGTTTTATAAAGTCTACGGGTACAAGACAAGAGCCAAGAAGGAGGCAGAATTAGTTCTCTGGAACACCTATATAGCTCAAAGCGATCTTCAGTATTCCTTTTTCGGAAAGCAAGTCGACCGCCAGGGTCTGTGGGCCCATTCCGCCGAAATCGAATACGGAATCACCGACCGGCTCACGGTGGCTCTCTATTTTGACTTTGAAGACCCTGCTGGAGAAAGCCTCAAACACTTCCGGACAAGAGCTGTGTTCTTCAGGTACAGATTTGCCGAAAAAGGTGAGCTTTTCTTTGACCCTGCCCTCTACGTTGAATACTACCTTCCTAAAAAAGACTACAAAGACTACGAAGAATTGGAAGTGAGGCTTATTTTAGAAAAAGACTTGGGGAATTTCAGGGTTATCTTTAATCCCATGTTCGAAAAAAAGACAAGCGGAAGCAAAGTCGCAGAAGGAATTGAATTCAATTATGCTGCGGGCCTCTATTACCGAAAGTCTCGCGGTATTCAGCCTGGAATTGAATTCCATGGAAAAATGGGTGAGATGAGTGGCCTCGAGCCCTGGGAAGAACAGAGACACGTGGTCTTCCCCACCGTTGATTTTCGATTCGGGCCTGGATTCCACTGGCATCTGGGCGCAGGGATCGGTTTAACAGATGGAAGTGACCGCCTTATACTGAAAAGCATTTTTTCATATAAATTCTGAATGCGCCAGCCAGATTCTGTTCGGGTCGAGAAGAGAATAAAGGTATTCCCTGATTGAGAGAAGGTGTGTTGTTCTGGCTTTTCTGGAATGCCTTAAATTATTGAAGTCGTATCCCCGTGTTCTAAGGCGGCTTTTCGGGCTACATATTCCAGCGGTAAGAAATTTTTATCAAGAAGATATTATCTCCTGGGGCAGTGAGTAAATCTCCCATATCGCGCCGGAAATTGAAATCTCCTGGATGGGCGTCATCGAGGCGATTCTGAGTCCAGACAAAATAGAGAGTTGAACCGGGAAGGTATTCCCATCGCAGGACTATGGTCCCCCGCAGTGATTTGACGTTGAAATCAGGATTGGAAATGTAGAAAACTTCTGCTGGGCCGGCTCCATCCGGGTTAACAGTATACTCATCATATTCAGAATCATAAGTGATTGTGGAGGGTGCATCTCCATAGACATTGAAGTCGTAACTCTTAGGGCGGGCCAGCTCTTTGAATCGGTCATATTTGCCGACAGCCAGGAAGGGCTGGAGATAGAGCTGCAAACTCAACTTGGGGGTAAAAGTCCAGTTCAACCTGATTTCGCTGGCAATAGTCTTTTGATCTAGATCGCCAAAAATGTGCCGAGTGCCGTAGGTTTCAGTCATCAAAGGATCATCTATATTGTCTACCCATTGGGCGATCGACGTCCGATGAGAGTAGCTGGGACCAAAGGAGAGGCTGAAATTGCTTCGTGGCTTCCAGCGCACGCTGATTTTTCCATAAAAACTATCATAACCACCTGTGGGCCTTTGGTAGTTATTGGCAAATAACGAAACCACAATCGGCTTGCGGCTGTCACTGTAAACGCCGAAATTTATCTGCCAGCCCCAAGGAGTACGCATCAATGGTCCTCCTCGTGTTGAATCATTACTCCAAGCTTCAGGATTGTAAGCAAACATAGTATCGAAGGTCCAATAGTTTAGGAGTTGAGCAGTGGCGCCGACCAAATATCCTTCCCAGGTTTGAGTGCCACCAAAATCCCAGGTTCCAAAAGGAGCACCCACGAGCCACCAGCTACGGAGGATCTTTCCCGGATGAGGTTGATTATAACCGAAGAGGACATGGTAGTTTATAACATCAGAGTTGCCCCATTGAAATCCCAGGTCATTGGGATTAAAACCCTGGGAAAGAGCACCGATCGCCATATTAAATATGACATTCCCCTTCTGCTTGTTGAGAAAGAACCGCCCTCCCCAGCCGCTTAAAGAAGTTGCTTCTTCATTGACCTCGACATGAGTAGCATCCGGACGCTGAAAGTAATGGATTGAAGATCTCTGGAGATCCAGAATGGCAGTTTGGCTTCCTTCCACCCGGGTGCCTCCCAACCAACCAGAAATAACCCAAACTTTGTTTTTATCTAGAAAGGTCCAGCCGTCCACAGCCAAGCTGAAGGCTCTTTTATTTAGAATATCAGCAAAGCTTCCGTTGCTCAAATCTCTAATGACAGAAGTTGTGATAAATCCAATCCCCTGCGCTCCTTCGTTGTACTCCTTTTGAGCACGGAGCACTCCATAGTAAGAGAAAGGCTCTACCTCTTCCTGAAAACGCTGCCCTTCCAAGTCAATCTCAGCGTATTCCCGGGCCGTCAGGGCATTGATGAAACCCACATTCCAGCCGTTCAACTTACCAGTGAGCTTAAAGGCACCCAGAATCGTTGTCCTGTCCGGGAAATTCTCATAACCATCCATAGTCACCTCGCCTTGAGGTGACCGGCCGATCCGGCGGCTGTAGAAGAAACGGGGAGAGGCCCAGTTTATGTTGGTCATGCTGGTGGCTCCTCCTTGACCAAACTGACTGAAGATGTTCGAGCCTTCGATAAAAAAGGGTCTTTTTTCGCTATAATATGTTTCATAAGCAGACAGGTTTATGACAGCCGGGTCGACTTCAACCTGGCCGAAATCGGGATTGACGGTAGCATCCAATGTTAAATTGCTCTTTAACCCGATCTTAAGGTCAAACCCTACGTTTCCCAGATAATTTTTTCCGGTTTGGAAGGGATTCCCTTCCTCAGCAGGGCTGAATTGAGCTTGACCGACTGAATAAGGCAAGAATTCTATCAAACGTCCAGGCTTGATATTGTTGATTCCCACCAGCTTGGCAAAGCGGGAAACATAGCCGCTGTCCTCTTTAGGAACCCAGATAAAGCCGACTCGTTCGTTTTTCCGCTTGATGATCCTGCGGAAATTAACTCCCCAGACATATTCATCCTTCTTCGAAAATCGCAGCTGATTATAGGGTATCTTCATTTCCACGAACCAGCCATTCTCATCGGTGCGGGCACTCCACTCCCAGACGCCATCCCAGGTGTCATCATCCCACTCGTCATTGTATAAAGTCCAATCCACGATGGAGCCGGCAGGATTCACTGCAAACTGATAGCCGCTCCGCTTGTCATAATAAGGGTCAACAGCAAAGATAAACCAGTCCGAGTCCAGGAAATCATCGCGGCGGCCCAAACGTTTGGTGATGAGTTCCGGCTCAGAATCATGCAGGCAAGCGGCCACATAGAGAGACTCATCATCATAAGCGAGCCAGACTTCGGTCTTTTCAGTAGGCTCTCCACCATCTTCTGGGTCTGACTGGGTAAAATCACACCGTCCCTCTCTCTGCCAGACATCTTCATCCAAGTAACCATCGACATTTACCGAACTATTGACCCGAAGAGCCTGGATGACTTTTTGTTCCTGAGCTTTATTGTTTTTGGCGGTTTTTTCTTTTTTGGCGGATAAAAACAAAGGAAAGAATAAAAGAATGATGAAGGCAACCGTCTTTTTCATATCACTTCTCCTCTACGCCTATTCCTCTCCTGTCCCTCTTCAGCCCGACTCCATTCATAAATATATACGTTCAAAACAGCATTTTTGTTACCCCTACCAAGACGAATCTGTTAAATTTTCTTACAATGTTTTAAAGATTTAAATTCCACTCTCCCCTGAGTATAGAAAGAAAAGGCAACAGACAGCTTTTTAGTGCATATTTTGTGCCAAAAGGCGGGCTATAACTTCTTTGATTACTGCGCTGGCGAAAGAAATTCAATGACCTTTCAGGATAAATTCAGTGTAAAAAAAATTGGGGGCGGCTCTATCTTTTCTCAATAATGGACAGAGGATAGCAAGAATACCGCTGAAAAATAGAACCGTCCCCTATTTCTGAAAAATAGAACCGTCCCCTATTTAGATTCTCTATAATTTATTCAACACATCCATTTCCTCTAGCAAATAGGCTACGTTTCCGAATTTTTGAGTGACCCACAAGACATAACGGATGTCCACGGCTATGGACCGGCTGTAGGATTCATTCCAAGCATAATCATTGATGGTGGCCTCCCAGGCACGGTCAAAATTGACCCCGACCAGCTCGCCGCGGGCGTTGAGGACCGGGCTGCCTGAGTTCCCTCCAGTCGTGTCAGCATCATAAAGAATACAGACCGGAACACTCTTCAGATCAGGATGGCTAAAATGACCATAATCTTTGGTTTTGAACAGCTCGAGAAGCTGGGAGGGAGTATCGAATGGCTCTTGACCAGTAGTCTTTTCTATGACTCCATCCAAAGTTGTGATGGGTCTGTAGCAGACAGCATCGGCAGGCTTATAACCGCGGATTCTCCCGAACGTTAAGCGGAGCGTTCTGTTGGCATCAGGAATGAACTCTTTCTGGAGAAATTGTTTTTTGACATCAATGAGCTGGCCATGAAGATGCCCTAAAGCGCCCCTGCGGGCCTTCTGAGCTTCCTTGAGCTTCTGGTAGGTGGGATACAATGCTTCGGCTAACTCGATAAAAGGATCCTTCATCTTCTTAAGCTCTGGGAGTGACATTTTCAAAGCTCCTTCCAGAACACTCTCCAGATGGAGATCCGTTGAACTGTAAGCCTTTTCTATAAAACCATCAAAAGCCCTTTCAGGATCATCCTTTTTGATGATCCTATCGAGGGCTGGTATATGATATTTCTCGGGGAGTCGGGAGGCTCGCCGGAGAATTTCTCGGAATATCTTCCTGTCAGTAGGCTCATAGTAATTTTTCAGGGTCATGAGCAGTCTCTCCTTGGTCCGGGGGAAATTGCGGTCCATGTAGGCAGACTCCCGTTCCAGGTCGTCCTTCTGGAGCTCCACAGCGGCTTCATAGACCGTGTATCCAAAATTAACCATGTTAACGCTACGCCGCAGATATTCCAGTATCAGCTCGTATTCAGCCTGTCCGCGCCTTTCCTCAAAGATCTGGCCTATCTGTTCGAGAATATCTTTGTATTTCGCTTGGCGAGCTGTATCCTCTCCGATGAATCTCTGGAGGGCCTCCTCTTCCCGCCGCTTTCTGTTCACCAGATCAAGCCTATTCATGCCTTTGAGCTTTCCTCTGTAATTTTTCAGGGTATTGGAAAGCCCCTTGATGCGGGAGAGATGCTTGAGGGCAATTTCACGATCGTCATTTCCAATTTTTTCCATGACATCGATCTGCCAGGCATACCAATCCACGACCCAAGGCATCCGGACTTCTTCCTCAAAGGCCCAAAAATGAGATGTTCGGTGGCGGTAGGTTCTTCCTGGATAGCCCAGAAGGAAAACAAAATCTCCCTCGTTTACTCCTTCGGGATCAACTTTCAGGTATCTCTTTGGCCGGAAGGGAATGTTTTCGGGGGAGTATTCAGCTGGAGTGCCGTCGGGCGCAACATAAGCACGCAAGAAGGAAAAATCACCTGTATGGCGAGGCCACATCCAGTTGTCCACATCACCGCCGAATTCTCCTACGGAGCGGGGAGGGACATAAACCAGTCGTATGTCTTTCAGATAGGTATAAAGAAAAAGGACATAGGTCTTTCCCCTGAACATCTCCGCCACTTCGGCGCGTTTCCCGGGGTTCCTCTTCTCAGCCTCGGCCACAATCTCCTTGATCTTTTTCTCGACGGCCTTGGTCATCTGAGCGTAGTCCATTCCTACCTTGACAGCATTCAGCACCTCTGCTGAAACATCCTTGTAGGATTCGGTTATGCGAGCCGTTCTTCCTTTGGCTGGTATCTCTTCAAAACGATTCCGGGCTAGAAAACCATGTTTGATGTAGTCTTTTTCCTTGGTGCTGGCAGCTTGAACCGAGCTATAGGCCACATGATGGTTGGTGATAATCAAGCCCTCCGGAGAGACAAAGGAGCCAGTCGCTCCCACTTGAACAATAGCGTATATCAAGCTGAGTCCTTCAGGGTCATAGATTTCGCTCGGGGAAATCTCAAGACCCTTTGCTTGAAGGTCTAATTTGTCGATTTCGCTGATCGGATACATTCCCTCATCAGCCGAGATATTCTGGAATAAAAGAGTTAAGCTGAGCAGGATAAAGACTGCGAAAAATAATTGCTTCTTCATGCTGTTCTCCTTTTTTTTATAATACCCACGATTTGAATCTTGAATCAACCAATAATAAAATGGGTAAAAAGAGGGCTAGGTCTACACTTTTAACTTATCGTTTATTCTTGACTTCAGAATGAGTAAAAAGTGCAGACCCAATCGCATTTGTTCAAGAAACTATATGATCTAGATAGCAGAGTATTGAAAGTCTAGACCTGAAATCAGACGACATATTTTAACTCTGTTTAATTTCAAGAACGGATCATGACCAGCATCATCTTGAATTTCTTCACTGCTCTCAGGGAATGGGGCTGGTTGGCAGGCATGATGATCATTTCCCCTTCCTTGGCGAGAAAAGGCTTACCCGAGATAACAATCTCTGCTTCCCCGTCGAGAAGCAAAACCAAGGCCTCAAAAGGAGCTGTATGTTCGCTCAATCCCTGCCCCTTATCGAAGGCAAATAAAGTCACTGTTCCCATTTTCCTGTTGATGAGCGTCCGACTAACTACAGAGTCAGTTTGATAATCCACCAGATTATCTAATCGAGCAACTTGTCCTAAGACCTTTTCCTCAGTTACTTTATTCTTATTTTTCTCCATCTCACCTCCTGCTTTTTTCCCTTACGACAACATAAAAACCGGCGGAAGAAATGTTGACTCCTTTTCTTTTACTCGAGAAACGATCATTTGCCTAATTGTTACAAGTAAGATAAGAATGATACGACAATATAAAAAAAAATTCAATTTAGAATTATTATTAATTAATATTAATTATTGACAATATTTAATTTTTTCTTTATCCTGGAAGTTGTAGGCCTGATATGAGAGATGAAAACTTAGTTGTAGCCAGATTGAAGGAGGCTGGTTTAAAACTTACCCCCCAAAGATTAGCTCTAATAAAAATCTTGAAAAACAACAAGAGCCACCCCTCTGCTCATATGATTTATCAGGAATTGAAGAAAAAATACCCTATGGTTTCCTTCTCCACAGTTTACAATATACTTAATGTCCTCAAGAAAATAGGCGAAATCAAAGAATTGACCACTTCAGAGAACAAAGCCTATTACGACCCAAACACGAAACCTCACCACCATTTTCTGTGCGAAAAATGCGGTCAGATCCAAGATATATTTCAGGATTTCCGCCTTCGTACGGAAAAGATAAGCATTCATCAAGTCAAAGATCATCAAATCTATTTTTTTGGAATCTGTTTTGACTGTTTGAAGAAAGTAGCAGGTGCTAAAGGGCAATCTTAAGAAAGGAAGTCCTGAAAGGAGTAAAAATGAAAGAGGTCAGTGAAGATATTCTCGGGATTATCAAGGATGCTCTCAAACTGGAAATTAACGGACGAGAGTTCTTCAACCTGGCAGCAGAGCTGACTCACAACGAACTCGGGAAAAAAATGTTCCGAAAACTTGCTGATGACGAAGTTAAACATCTGGCCGTCTTCAGCAAGCTCTTCAGCTCTGTCATGGGAGGAGAGGACTGGAAGAAACACGTCAAACCTGAAGAGCTCAAGAAAGAATCCGAAGTCATCAAAGGGCTCGTAGCCAGGATGAAAAGAGAAGAAAGCGCCAGCGAACTCGAGGGAATCCGGATCGGGATGGAGCTTGAAAACAAGGCTGTCGAGTTTTTCAATGAATCAGCTCAGGAAGTTACAGATCCTGCGGCCAAGGAAATCCTCAAACAAATCTGTGATGAAGAAAGGTTTCACTACGACCTCCTCCAGGCTCAATACGACTCGGTTACCCATGATGGTTTCTGGTTGGACAGCGCAGAATTCCAGATGAACGGGAAATATTAATCTGGAAATGCGTTTTTTGGGGTAGGCACTCTTTAGAAGTTCCAAAAAAAGGAGGAAAAAAATGGATTTAAGTGCTTTCAGCATGGAAGATTTACTCCTCTCTGCTTTGAAGGCTGAGACTGAAAGTAGAGATGTCTATAATAAATTGGCCGATGGACTTAAAAACGCCCTCTTAAAAGACAGGTTAAAATTCTTATCCGGGGAGGAAGAAAAACATAGGATTTTCTTTGAGATGCTTTTCCAGCAGAAATTTCAGGGCAAAGAAATCGCACTCCCGGAAAAGACCCCTGTTCCTCTGCCGGATATCAAGATCGAAGACGAGGCCCTCCCGATAAGTGAAATTTTCTGGCGGGCCATGCAGGCTGAAATGGCTGCTCATGACTTTTATCGAAGCTTGGCAGAGAAAATTACAGACGAACCACGGGTAAAAAAAATGCTTCTCTACATTGCCACGATGGAAAAAGGACATTACAAGCTCCTGGAGATCGAAAAAGAGAACGCCGAAAAATTCGAAGCCTATGATATGGAATGGCCGATGATGCACATCGGCGCCTGAGATAGCCTAATTTTTTTATAAAGATATATTCAGAAGCTGGGAAACCTTGTATAAAATCTGATGATATTGCCTAAATTCCTGAACTCAAAGAATTTCTAAGAAACAATCAGGAAAAAGGAGGCTAGAATGGATGTCCAACAGGCCATAAACGAGAGAAGAGCCTACCGTTCCCTGGAACCTGTAGAAATCACAGAAAAGCTGGTTAAAGATTTAGCCAAGAATGCTCAACTAGCTCCCTCCTGCTCCAACAGCCAGCCGACAAGATTCATTTTCGTCTATGCGCCGGCGTCTTTGAAAGAACTCCATGCTGCCCTTTCACCAGGGAATGCGTGGGCCCAGGCCGCATCGCTAATCATCGTGGTGTTCAGCAAAAGGGAAGATGACTGCCTCATCAGGGATAGGGAGTACTATCAATTTGATACAGGCCTGGCCACAGCTTTTCTTATCCTGAGAGCGACTGAATTAGGACTGGTTGCCCATCCGATTGCTGGATTCAGCCCCAAGAAGACCAAGGAGATCCTCGGAATTCCCGAAGAATATAAAGTCATCACCCTGGTCAACGTAGGCAAGCATTCAGAGACCATCAGCCCCGTGCTTTCCGATGAACAAGTCAAAGCCGAAAAAAAAAGACCGAAAAGAATTCCTTTGAATAAATTCGTTTACTTCAACCATTTCCAAAGCAAAATATAAGGAGGTCCATGAAATGAAAAAAACAATATTCATGACTGTTTTCCTACTTTTCACCTTGGCCATGGGACAGTATGCATTCTCGCACTGCCAGATTCCCTGCGGAATCTATGATGACCAAATGAGATTCAACATGGTCGAGGAAAATATTCTGACCATTGAAAAATCCATGAAGCAGATCAGAGAGCTCTCCCAGCAGCCTGATAAAAATTTCAATCAGATCGTGCGCTGGACTCTCAACAAAGAACATCATGCCGATGAAATTGCTCACATCGTGTCTTACTATTTCCTAGCTCAACGCGTGAAGCCGACTGATCAAAAAGATCTGAAGGCACACAAAGAGTACCTGGCTAAAATCACTATACTCCATGAAATGATTCTCCAGGCCATGAAAGCCAAGCAAACCACAGACCTTGCCCACACGGAAAAATTGCGTTCTCTTCTCAATGTTTTCCACAAGCTTTATTTTGGGGAAATAGCCGCTGAGCACAGCCATTAAAAAAATAAACAGAGAACCTGAATACTATTCTTATGAGTGAACGACCCAACCGCCTGGCAGCAGAGAAAAGCCCTTATCTCCAACAGCACGCTCATAATCCTGTGGACTGGTATCCCTGGGGAGAAGAAGCCTTTGAGAAGGCCCGCCAGGAGGACAAACCCGTATTTCTTTCTATCGGATACTCTACTTGCCATTGGTGCCATGTGATGGCCAGAGAAAGCTTCGAAGACAGGGAGATCGCTAACCTTTTGAATCAATACTTTGTCTCTGTAAAGGTGGACCGTGAAGAACGACCTGACGTAGACAATGCTTACATGCAGGTCTGCCTCGCCCTGACAGGATCGGGCGGATGGCCCTTGACCATCATCATGACGCCCGAAAAAAAACCCTTCCTGGCTGGAACATATTTTCCTAAAGAAAGAAGGCGGGGGAGACCCGGACTCAAAGAAATACTTCCCCAAGTTCATAATTTCTGGATCCAAGAAAGAGAGAAAATTCTCGACTCCTCAACAGAAATCATCGATTTCCTCAAACAACAGAAACCAGAGAAAACCCATGACCTGGACAAAGGAGCAATTCATGAAACTTTTCGTCTCTTAGAACAGAGCTTTGACCAGGAATACGGAGGATTCGGCGTTTCGCCCAAATTTCCCACTCCTCATTATTACACCTTCCTTTTAAGGTTTTATTACCAAACAGGAAATCAAAGAGCCTTGGATATGATCAATAAATCTCTGACTGCCATGAGGCTGGGGGGATTGTACGATCACCTGGGCTATGGTTTTCATAGATACAGCACCGACCAGATGTTCCTGGTTCCTCATTTCGAAAAAATGCTCTATGACCAGACTAATCTCTTAGAGGTCTATCTCGAAGCTTATCAAATCACCAAAATCAACTTGTTTAGAGAAACAGTGAAGGAAATTCTATCTTATCTGAAAAGAGAAATGCTGGCGCCAGAAGGAGCCTTCTATTCAGCCGAAAGCGCAGAAAGCGAGGGGGAAGAAGGCAGATTCTATACGTTTACCCGAAGAGAAATTGCAGAAATCCTGGGAAAGGACAGAGCTGACCTCATCTGCCAACTCTTCAACATCAAAGAAAAAGGAAACTTTCGCGAGGAATCAACTCAAAGACTCAGCGGAAAAAACATACTCTACCTAAGAGAACAAACACCCCAAGAATCGAAAACTCTAGTCAAGGATTCACTAAATAAACTTTTCCTTTACAGGAAAAAAAGGGAAAAACCTGCCCTCGATGATAAAATCATCACTGCCTGGAATGGACTATTAATCTCTTCCTTAGCCCAGGCAGGTGGAGTCTTTCCTCGCTCTGAAGCCTTAAGAATGGCAGAAAAAGCAGCCGGTTTCATAATCAAAAGCCTGTATCTCAACGATCGCCTGTTCAGGCGTTATAAAGAAGGAGAAGTCAAGATCAAAGGCTATCTTGATGATTATGCCTATTTCATTCGAGGCTTGATAAGCCTCTTCCAGGTTACACAAAAAGAAGAATATCTGAAACTGGCCTTAAGCCTGGCACGCGAAATGATTGAGCTTTTTTGGGATAAAAAAGAAGGAGGCTTCTTCTTGAACGGTAGAGATTCAGAAAAAATGATCCTCGACCTCAAAGATACCTACGATGGGGCTTTCTCTTCCCCGAATACCATGGCTGCTTATGATTTGATAACGCTCTCCAACATCACCCAGGACTCTGAGATCAAGACATATGCGCAGGAGCAGTACGATTTCATGTCCCGGTTGGCAATCCATAACTTGACAGCCTTGGCAGGCTTTATGTCATACCTAGATTTAGCCCTCACCCCTCCAAAAGAGATCGTTCTGGTCAATGATACAGGGAAAAAGTTTCTTGATCTATTGAACAAATCATTCCTTCCCGACACCAACTACGTCTACCCGAGCTCGCTTCTGCCCTGGACCAAAGCTTACCTAAAAGGCTCAGCAGAGCCCACAATTTATATCTGCGAGAATTTTTCCTGTAAAAAGCCTTTACACAGCCTAAAAGAACTCAAAGCTGCCCTTAAAAAAAGAAACGGGCGGACCGCTTAAAATTCTTTTATTTGGGGTCAGGTCTTGACTTTCAACGTTTTGCTACCTAGATCATATATAAGTAAGTAGGGGACGGTTCTATTTTTTTGTAGGGTTTCAGATTTTTTCATGCCGGAGTCGCGCTTTGTCATTATTAAAAGGCCTGTTTTCCCTTTCATCTCTTAGGCATTAATCTCTATGAAGTTTGACTCTGTTTTTGAGAAAAAATAGAACCGTCCCCATTTTTTTCCTTTTTTTTCCTTGACAAATACAAAATTTAGTTTATAATTGCTACATAATTAAAATGAATACAAAATTGAAATATTTTAAAAAAATCCTTAATGATAGGGGTATCAAGCCCACCTACCAAAGGCTGAAGATACTTGAATACTTGAGCAAAAACATGAAGAACCATCCGACGGTGGAGATGATCCATGAGGAACTCTTAAAAGATATTCCGATTATATCGCTGACGACTGTTTACAATACCCTGAATGCTTTCCTAGAAAAGGGGCTAGTTGACGGAGTTACCATCACTGGAACCGAAACCCGTTATGACCTCGATGCGAGTTCTCATCACCATTTCCTTTGTAAAGAATGCGGCAAGATCATCGATATTGAGGTGCCATGTGCTTTTGCTGAAGGAGAGAAAACAGTAGTTAGAGGGAATAGGATTGAGGAAGTGCACGGATACTTCAAGGGAATCTGCAAGGAATGTACCGATAGCTTTAAGAACAAAACAAAAAAAAGCAATATTTCTAGATCAAAAACAGGACAACCCAATAGATGATTCCCAAGAAAAGGAATGAGAATAAAGAGATCAAATCTAAAAACCAATTTATGATCGATTGATAAGGAGGTCAAACATGAAAAACTTGAAAAGCACCAAGACGGAACAAAACCTTTTGACTGCCTTTGCCGGAGAATCGCAGGCGAGAAACCGCTATACCTTCTTCGCCTCGAAGGCTAGAAAGGAAGGCTATGAACAGATCTCTGGGATATTCTCTGAGACTGCAGACAATGAAAAAGAGCACGCAGAGAGACTCTTCAAATTCTTGGAGGGCGGTGAAGTTGATATCAGCGCTGCTTTTCCAGCCGGAGTGATCGGTGTAACTGCCGATAATCTCAAAGGCGCTGCAGCAGGAGAAAACTACGAATACACAACCATGTACCCTGAATTTGCCAAGATAGCTGATGAAGAAGGATTCCCTGAGATAGCTGACACGATGAGAGCCATCGCTGTGGCTGAAAAACAGCATGAGAAAAGATATTTAGCCCTTCTCGCCAATATCAATGATAACCGAGTTTTCAAGCGAGAAAAGGTTGTGAAGTGGAAATGCCGCAACTGCGGCTATATCCATGAAGGTGAGGAAGCCCCTGAAGAGTGTCCTGCCTGTGCCCATCCCAGGGCCTACTATGAATTATTGGAAGAGAACTGGTAATCCTGTGGGAAAATTAATCAGGACTTTTAATGGATTGCTAAATATTAAGGAATGGAGGTGAAGATATGAGCGAGCAATCGAATAAAAAAGATACCTTAAAGGAAATCATCAAGAGGCTCCACGAAGGAGGAGACCCGATCAAGATCAAAGAAGAGTTTAAAGATTTGCTCAAAGACACTTCAACAGCGGAGATAGCAAAGGTCGAAGAAGAACTCATCAAAGAAGGGATGCCGAGAGAAGAAATCCACAAGCTCTGCGACGTCCACATTGCCCTGTTCAAGGAATCCATGGAAGAGAAAAAAGTGTTGGCTCCGCCTGGCCATCCCATCCATATTCTCATGGAAGAACATAAGCTTCTGCTGCAGTTTGCTGAGGAGCTGAAGAAAATCGCTAACAAGATAGAAAATAAAGATCTCGTTTCGGCCAAAGAAGAACTAGGACGATTAAAGCAAATCGAAGACAGCCTCAAAAACTCGGAAAGCCATTATATCCGGGAAGAAAATGTGCTTTTCCCCTATCTCGAGAAACACGGCATCACTCAACCTCCAGCCGTCATGTGGATGGAGCATGACAAGATACGAGAAATAGAGAAAGATCTATACGAACTCATCGCCACCCATGAGCAGGTGGATTTCGAGCATTTCGTGATGGACCTGAACGATAGAGCCGTCTTGCTGGCTGAGACGCTTTCGAGTCATTTCTACAAGGAAAACAACATTCTCTTTCCCACCGGCTTGAAGGTTATCACTGAGAATGAATGGCCTGACATCAGAAAAGAATTTGATGAGCTGGGATATTGCCCCTTTACTCCTGAGGCAGCCAAGATAGCTACAGAAATGGCTGAGAAGCCAGTTTCTCAACCTGGGATCGAAGGAATGGTTGCTTTCGAGACCGGCAATCTAGACCATGAAGAGGTGGAATCGATCTTCAGCACTCTTCCCGTTGATGTGACTTTTGTCGACAAAGACGATACAGTTCGGTTTTTCAGTGAAACTAAAGAGAGAATATTCCCCCGGACAAAAGCAGTCATTGGCCGCAAGGTTCAGCAATGCCATCCCCAGAAAAGTCTCCATGTCGTCAACCAGATACTGGATGATTTCAAGAATGGACGGAAAGAAGTCGCCGAGTTCTGGATTAGTCTTAACGGAAAGTTCATCCACATCCGGTACTTCCCGGTTCGGAATAAGAGCGGAGATTATCTTGGGTGTTTAGAAGTTACTCAGGATATCACAGATATAAAGAAAATCGAGGGTGAGAAAAGACTGCTGTAGTCTTTGTGAAGGATCAAGATTAAAGTCATAAGTTCGGTACATCGTACTAGAGAAAGTAAAGCCGAAAAAGGAGGATCGCATGACTACAAACATTGTTTCCGACGCAGAACTGGACTGCGTGGGTCTTTACTGCCCGATGCCCATCGCCATGACCAAAGCAGAAATCGAAAGAATCGAGATAGGACAAGTGCTGAAGGTTGAAGCGGATGACCCTGCAGCCGAAGAGGATATCAAACGATGGGCAAAAAGAACCGGCCATGAGATCCTCAAGTTTGAAAAGGAAGGTAATCTATTAACCTTCTACATAAAAAGAACGAAATGAGGAGGTTTTTCCTATGAGCAAAATACTCTATGTCCAAACAAGCGGCCTGGATACTCCTGAACGATTGTACGCGCCTTTCATACTGGCTACCACAGCTAGAGCCATGGATATCGAGGCTGATATCTATTTTGTGATAAAAGGGGTGACCGTTGTTAAAAAGGGAGAGGCAGAAAATATCAAATTGGGCGACTTCCCTAGCTTGAAGGAGGTCATGGACCAAGCCGTAGCTGCTGGCGTGAAGCTTCACGTCTGCGAGCAGAGCTGTCAACTTTTTGGAATGCCAAGGGGGAATTTTACTCCCGAAGCTAAGATTGTTGGAGCTGCCACCCTCAACGACCTGGCCCTAGAGGCTGATGCCATCCTCAATTTTTAGGGGAGAGACATGAATAGGATCTATCTGGACCATGCCTCGGCAATGCCCGTTGATCCGAGAGTCTTGAAATTCGCCGAAAAATACCTTCAAGATGTCTTCGGCAATCCCTCCACCCTTCATTCGGTAGGAGGAGAGGCGAAGCAGGTGATCGATGAGGCCCGGGAAAAAATCGCTACCCTAATAAATGCCGAGGATGCAAACAGTATTATCTTTACCAGCGGAGCCACTGAATCCAACAATCTAGCTATAAAGGGAACGGCGCTCAAAAATATCGTGAGAGGAAAGGAAGTTGCCACCAGCGCCATAGAACATATGTCTGTCCTCAATCCGATGAAAGAACTCCAGAAAAACGGTTTTCAGCTGAACATCATTCCTGTCGATTCAACCGGGATCGTCGATATCAAGGAGCTCAGCCGGGTTTTAACCAAAAACACTACCTTGACCTCGATCATGTACGCCAACAATGAAATCGGGACCATAGAACCCATGAAGGAGATAAGCCAAATCGTTCATGAGAAGGGACTATTCCTGCATACGGATGCAACTGCCGCGGCGGGACGGATACCCATCGATGTCCAAAAAGACGGAATAGACCTATTAACTCTATCGTCTAATGATCTATACGGTCCGCAAGGAGTTGGCGCTTTATACATTAAACCCAAAGTCAAGCTTCAACCGATCCTTCCTGGGGGAGGACAGGAACGGGGGCTTAGATCTGGAACAGAGAATCTCTTTGCCATTGCGGGAATGGGAGAAGCAGCCAAGATTGCTAAGGATGAAATGGAGCAGGAAAGCAAAAGGCTCCAGGAGATAAGGGATAAACTTATCGAAGAGATATTGCAGATAGAAGAATCCTTCCTTACTGGTCATCCCACCCAAAGGCTTCCCCACCATGCAAGTTTCCGTTTCAGCCGGATAGAGGGAGAGAGCATCCTCCTCAATCTGGACATGGGCTACAATATTCAGGTGGCCACTGGTTCTGCCTGCTCCTCCAGGACCTTAGAACCCTCGAGCGTGCTCTTGGCGATAGGCTTAAAACACGAAGAGGCTCATGGCTCGCTGGTCTTGACCTTGGGACGGTCAAATAAGGCAGAAGATGTGCCGCTAATATCCAAGGCTGTTAGGGAAACAGTCGAGAAGTTAAGAAGACTTTCCCCTTTGTAGGATCATGGAGATCGGCAAGGACTGAGAGATCAGCGGCCTAGCTTGATGAAAATCAGGGGAATTTAAGAGGGATTAAATACCTATCCTAATAAAAAGCATCCCGCCCTTCCTCGACGGAACTCTCAAAAAAATCGTCCTGAAGTGAATTAGGCCTTAACGACGTTCTTAGCTACGGGTCCTCGGTCGCCTTCTTCCACATCAAAGGTCACCGGGTCACCAGCGGTCAGGGCCTTAAACCCGGGCATGTTGATGGAAGTGTAGTGAACAAATACATCCGGACCGTTTTCCTGCTCAAGAAAGCCATATCCTTTTTCTTCACTAAACCATTTTACTGTTCCTTTTGGCAAGTTAGACTCCTTTCATAAATTTTTTTGGTCCCGAAGCTGAGGTGGTGACTCTGGCCCAAGGAATGATCCTTCAGAGTAATACCGACCTTTGAGTAACGCCGGGCCATTCTTATATGCTCCAATTGAAGTCATAGAGATCGAAAAATTTGGGACTAAGCGCTTTGATTTATTCATCTTAAAGGTGAGTATTAATGAGGGGGAAAATTCATGTGATTCCAACTAATTCGATGTCAAAGACTAATGTTTTTCCCGCTAAGGGGTGGTTGGCATCAAGCGTGACAGTATCTTCGCTGACATCGGTAATGATAGCATTGATGAGAGGCGCATCCGGCTGATTAAGCCTAACCCCGACTTGTTTCCCAACAGCCGGAGTAATACCTTCAGGGAATTCGCTTTTCTTCCTTTCCCAGATCAATTCTTCGCGCCTTGGTCCGTATGCCTCTTCAGGAGAAATAGTAACTGTTTTTTTCTCATCGACTTCCATACCCACGATACTTTTCTCAAAGCCTGGAATGACTTCTCCCTCTCCGATCGTAAATTCAAGCGGACCTCTTTCTTCTGAAGTGTCAAACACAGTGCCGTCTTCGAATTTACCTGTGTAATGGACTTTTATCTTATCTCCATTTTTCGCTTGAGCCATGTAAAGCTCCTCTTTATAAAGATTAGAGGTTTAAATAATCGCCTTTGTGCGCGGGCGGCAAAACTTTATTCCTCTAAAATATTCTCAGTAAAAGACTTTATAGCACAGGAATAACTCCATGTCAAAACCTAAAATATCAAAAAATCCTCGAATAATAATAGACAAAAACATCCTGTCCTCTTATAATGAGCAAAACAGAATTTTTGGCTGGCTCATAACAGGTTGGAAAGACTGGATATTGAATACACAGGAAAGGCCACTCAACCCTGTGCCCTTTTATTCAACACAATCCAGAATAGAACAATCTAAGAGTATTGTAGATGAGCAAATCAAAGTCTGGTATTGAATTCATTGTAGGGATACCTTCCTACCTCGAAGCAGATACCATCTCTTTTGTCACTAAACAGGTTGATGTAGGGCTCACTAGGCATTTCGGCCAGCTAAAATCCATGATTGTAAATGTCGATAATAGCAGCGAAGATGATACCAAAGGAGCCTTTCTGGCCACGGAAACCAGAACTCCAAAGCATTACATCTCCACTCCGAAAGGAATCAAAGGAAAGGGAAATAACTTTCTCAATCTTTTGAATTTTGCCAAAAAGCAAGGTCAATCACTCAAAGCAGTCCTGACTGTCGATGCCGACCTCCGCTCTATCACTCCGGAATGGATAAAGTATTTGGGAGAACCCATTTTAAAAGGATATGATTACGTTCTACCTCTTTATTCTCGGCACCAATTTGATGGAACAATAACCAACCATATTTGTTATCCATTGGTGTATGCTCTCCTGGGCAAGGATTTCCGCCAACCCATCGGTGGCGAAATCGGATTTTCGCCAGCGCTCATGAATTACTGGCTTAAACAGAAATGGAATTCTTCCATCAAACAGTACGGCATTGATATTTTTATGACCCTGCAGGCGATTTTCGGCGACTTCAAGATATGCGAGTCAGGACTCGGCACCAAGGTCCATAAGGCCAGTGCGCCCAAACTCGGACCCATGTTCACTCAGGTTATTACAACCCTGTTTGACCTGCTCATCTCCAGAGAGTCAACCTGGATGAGTATCCCGGTGATCAAGCCAGAGCCAAAGGTACGATTTGGCCTTAAAGAACTTGGCCAGCCTCAGGAATTGAAAATCAATATTCGAGAGCTGAAAGAAAAGCTGAGGGCAGAATACTGGCCCAGAGAAAGACTGCTCAAAAAATATCTGAACGAATATGCCATCATGAACCTGGAGGGCATGTTCGAACAGGATGTCTACAATATTGATACTCTCATGTGGATCCAGGTGGTCTACCAACTCATCTTCTGGTACAGAAACGGCTCCTCTAAGGTCAGAAAGGATATCGTCGAAGCGTTGAAGCCTCTTTATTTTGCCCGTTCAGTGACTTTCAACTACCAGACCTGGCGCTACAGCACCAAGTATGTTGAACAGGCTATACTCGAACAGGCCAAGGCTTTTGCCTCCCAAAAGCCCTACTTTTTTGGACTTTATGTGAATGAAGTCAGGCTTTATGTGGATGAGATCAAAAAGCGGATAGATAAATAGCTCAGCCAGATTATAAATTATCAAAGGAATTTAGGTCTTTATAAGCTTTATGTTTGATCAAAAATATTAAAGCCTATATCCTGCTCTAATCTGTTTCAGGAATTGAAAATTTTCAATGCGTTTGCTGATCGTCTTGTCTTTCTCCCTATCGTTTCTCTTCAGGATCATCTGACACTTTTGGCCCACTTCTCCCAGTTTGAATATCTGGGAAAGTACAATAAAAACAGAAAACCTGACCAGATCACCAATATATAGAAATCCCTGCTGGATCCGCCTAGAAGAAAAAGAATTAATCCGAACAGGGCAGGAACCTCACACAGAGCAGAAGTGATGATCGATGTTCGGCTGAGCTTTATGATGACCTCTTCTATGTTTTCGAAAGAGGTTTTTTTAAAAAGGATACCTCTTATTTTGATTATGATCATAAGCTGGATCAGGGCCAAGACATACAGCCCGTAGCGGAGAGGTGTTAAATTAAAACTACTGGCAAATCCTTCAAAAGATACATACTGGGCCTTTATTATTACTGTCACAACTATATAAATAAACAGGCTGGCGATAATAGCCGAGCTGATTAGAGCAGTAGTCCGATAAGGTTTCTTCAAGTCTTCCAAATTTATCTCCGTTCCTGCAATCTGATGTTTAGGCCTTTCAGTCAAAAGCTTATAACAAAAGAGAAACTTCCTGTCAAAAAAAGCTTTGGCTAGCCCTAAACTATGCAAAAAGCATAAGATTCCGATTCCTTCATCAATGATCAACTCCCTTCCATCTTGATCTAAAGGTCAGCTTTGATCAAGGCGAGGAATTTTTTTTGATTAATTCTTTAATAATGCTAAAATACAAGGGCTTAGCGGCGACAAAATCATCGGAAGGCTTTAAGGACAGCGGAAGGAGGCCGAACAAATGAATCCCGATCTTATCATATTCATTGGCGCTGCAGGGATTTTGCTGGGCTTTGTCTTTTTAATCGTTTTTATCTACCGGCGAATCCGCTGGTTGATTCGAGCTATCGGGAGAAAACCAAACGCCCGTCCTCGATATCTTGCTGGCTTGAGGAATCTGATATTCATCCTCCTCTGGACAGCCGTATTAGGAGTCGTCTTCTTTGTCGGACTCTTTTTCAGAGCTTATTTTGCCTTTACCTACGAAAAACCCGTGGCTGAGATCATGACCGAGGCGACTCAGGAAACTGATGCCAGCCTGGTCACCCTGTTCCAATCTTTGCCTGAAGGGTCCCAGATGGGGAAAGAATTTCTGATAAAGGGAGACCAGTGGATGCTGGAGGGAGACATTCTCAAGTGGGACAACTGGCTGAGCTTTTTGGGCTTGAAAACTCGGTATCGATTAACCCGCTTCAGAGGACGTTATGTTCAGGTTAAGGATGAAATCCAGCAAGAGGGGACAATCTATTCCCTGGTCGAGGAGGAAGATCACCCTTTCTGGAGATATCTCTATAAATACGGACAAACACTCCCTCTGGTCAGCACCGTGTACGGAAATGCCGTGTTTCAAACTGCCGGGAAGAGCAGGCATTTTCTGATCTACGTCAGCCCGTCTGGTTTTGTGGTTAGAGAAAAAGTCGGAGAACAAGAAATCCCCTTTAAAAGACCTTAGACAAGAATAAGCGATGTTCCCGCTTCTGAAGAGGAGAGTCATGAATTCGAATTTGATTCTGGGCAATCTGAGTTTACTGGAAAGCGGGTATTGGTATAACATCCGGATGAAAATCGATTAAAAAAAGAATAACCGATAGGAAATCATAGAAGCGGCATAAAGAGGAAAAAATTATTTATTATTCTTAACGATATTTCGGTATAATACTATAGTATTTCTATAGGAATAATGTAATCTGAGTGATACATTCGTCCCCATATCAGGACAGAAAATTTGTCCTGATAATGCTTGGAAGCCAAATGTTACTTGGCATAAAAATTGCTGTTATAGAGATGAGAATTTAATTGAATCTTGATATAAAGGAGGAATTAACATGAATTCCATATCTCGACTGAGATTATTAATTATGAGCCTTTTGTTTCTAACTCTCATTTCAGCACCTCTTTTGAAAGCCCAGTATTTTGGACGAAACAAGGTGCAGTATGAGACGTTTGATTTTAAGGTCATGAAGACAGAACACTTCGATATTTACTTCTATCCTGAGAATGAACAGGCAGCCCAACAGGCTGCCCGGATGGCAGAACGTTGGTACGCTCGGTTATCCCGAATTTTCAAACATGACCTGAGAGGCCGTCAGCCGTTAATCCTTTACGCTAGCGGTCCTCATTTCCAGCAAACAACAGCCATTCCGGGCATCATAGGAGAAGGAACAGGCGGAGTGACAGAAATGTTCAAACGAAGGATTATTCTCCCCTTAGGAGCTACCCTTGCTGAGTCTGATCATGTGATCGGGCATGAGCTTGTCCATGCCTTCCAGTTCGATATCACCTCCTATTCAGCTCCGAGGAATGCCAATGCACCCCCCACAGCTCTCAGACTTCCGTTATGGTTTATCGAAGGGCTGGCAGAATATCTCTCCATCGGACCGAACGATCCTCATACAGCCATGTGGATGCGGGATATAACTCAAAGAGATAAAATCCCTGCAGTCAAGAAGCTCAATAACCCCAAGTATTTCCCTTACCGATACGGCCAGGCTCTTTGGGCCTACATCACTGGAAGATGGGGAGATTCAGAAGTCGCGAGTCTCATGAAGGGTGTCGGCAGAGCCGGTGATTATGAAGTAGCTATCGAGAAGCTCCTCGGTCTCTCTTTGGAGGAACTGTCCACAGATTGGCAGGAGGCTATGAAAAAAGCTTACGTGCCCCTTTCCAAGATAACTCGAATATCAGAAAAATCGAGCCGTCCCTTGTTTGTGGCCAATAAAGAAAACCCGTTGAATGTTTCCCCATCTCTAAGTCCAGATGGAAAGAAGATCGTTTTCCTATCCACTCGAGACCTGTTTTCGATCGACATGTATCTGGCCGATTCAGGAACGGGCCAAATCGAGCGAAAACTTGTCAGGGCAGCCACGAATCCTCATTTTGAGAGCCTTCAGTTCATAAAATCTTCTGGTTCCTGGGATGCTAAAGGAAGGCGCTTTGTTTTCGGAGCCATAAGCAAAGGTCAGCCTGTCCTTACTCTCATCGATGTCAAGAGTGGAAAGACTGAAAAAGAGGTGAAATTCCCTGAACTGGGAGAGATTTTGAATCCGACCTGGTCCCCTGATGGGCGCTTCATTGCCTTCTCGGCTGTAGTTGGAGGCTTGACAGATATCTACATCTATGACCTTGAAACCGAAGAATTGAAAAACATAACAGATGATTCTTATTCCGATCTCTATCCTGTCTGGTCACCCGATGGCCGGGCTATCGCCTTTGTCACCGATCGATTTTCCACTACCCTCTCTATTCTGAATATAGGAAATTATGAGCTTGCGCTTATGAATCCAGATACGGGTGAGATACAAAGAGTTCCTGCATTCAGCAAAGCTAAAAATATCAATCCCCAGTGGTCTCCAGACTCGAGAAGCTTGTATTTTATTTCAGATCAAAACGGCATCTCCAACATCTACCGCATTGATCTCGAAAGCGAGAAAATCTTTCAGATCACAAATCTTTACACAGGAGTTAGTGGTATCACAGGATTAAGCCCAGCTCTTTCTCTTTCTCAAGAAACCGGGCAACTTGCCTACTGTGTATATGAAGAAGATAAATACAGCATCTATGCTCTAGATTCTCTGGAAGATATGGAAACTAAGGAACCGGTGGCTCAATTCGGTCAAATCAATCCTTCGCTGCTCCCCCCCCGGGAAAAGCCACAAGGAGACGTTGTAAGCCTTCTGAATAACCCGCTCTACGGCCTTCCTGGTGAAGCTGAATTTGAAGTAGAAGATTACAAGCCAAAATTAACTCTTGATTATGTCACTCAGCCCCAATTAGCTGTAGGAGTCGATAGGTTTGGCACTTACACCGCAGGAGGCATCGCGATGATCTTCAGCGACATGCTGGGGTATAACAATCTTGTCACCATGTTTCAGGTAAGCAGCCGACTCGCAGATTCGACAGCATTGGTTGGATTTCAAAACACCAGGAGAAGACTGAACTGGGGAGTCGTGGTCCAGCGTATCCCTTATGTTTATGGAGGATTCAGAGCTAGAAGGGGTGAAGTCTTTGGACAACCGGCCATAATCGAAGAAGAGATTATCTTTCGGCAGGTCAATTACCAGGTATCCGGGTTTGCGGCCTATCCGTTCGATCAATCTCGTCGTTTTGAAGTCTCCGGAGGATACCGTCTCATCGACTTCGATGATGAGGTATGGACAAGAGCCTTTTCGTTAGTCACCGGAGCCGAGTTAGTCAGAGAAAAGGAAAAACTGCCCTCTGCGCCCAGCCTCCATTTTGGCTTTGCCACTGCTGCCCTTGTTTACGATAGTGCGTTATACGGCGCCACAAGTCCTATCCTGGGACAGAGTTATCGCCTCGAGGTTTCACCGACTTTCGGTACACTTGATTTCTACACAGTCCTGGCTGACTACCGGCGCTATTTTATGCCTTTCAAACCTTTCACGCTGGCTTTCCGTATTCTCCACTTCGGCCGCTACGGAGGAGGCGGGGAAGACGATCGACTTTATCCGTTATTTATCGGCTATGAGTCTCTGGTACGAGGTTATAATATCCGTTCCTTCAGCGTGCAGGAAGTCGAATCAGCAACAGATCCCTTTGATTTTGACCAATTGTTAGGAAGCCGGATAGTCGTGGCCAACGCAGAATTTCGTTTTCCGCTGTTGGGTGTGCTCGGTATAGGAAGAGGATATTACGGGTTTCTCCCTATCGAATTTAATGCTTTCTTCGATACTGGATTGGCCTGGTGGAGTGACGATGACAGGAATGCCTGGTTCTTAGGCGGAGACCGCAAGCTTGTTTCTAGTGTAGGAGTGGGTCTTCGGATGAATATGTTTGGATATCTCATCCTGGGAGCTCACCTGGTCAATCCCTTGAGCAGACCGAATAAAGACTGGCACTTCCAGTTCACCTTAACTCCAGGATTCTGATTTTATCGGGCTTGTTTTCACATAGGGTCAGGTCTTAACTTTCAAGACCTGACCCTTTTTTTACATCTTGAATTGTGGCTTCCGGCTGCTCATCGAAACCAGCCACCTGTGGAGGGGAGCTAGAGGACGATACTTCTTCCAGCAATATTCAAGGAGACGACTGGAATAAAGCTCATCCGGCAGCCCTATTTCTTGCCCGACATGCAATCCATTGTGCAAAAGAAGCCTGGCATTGGGATGAGAGGGATCGTAGCCAGCAGGTACTCGTTTATAATGCTCACCACCCAAACTAAAGCCTTTGATCTTCAATGTCTTTTTCAGAAGAATTGACAGTTCTTTCCCGTATTCAGGATGGATGACCGACTTACGGTAATGGTCCAGCAATTGACGCGGAAACATGTAGAGCCCTACCCCCAAGATCAATTTATGAGGCTCCAGATGAAAATAGAATCCAGAGCACTCCATTCGGGGGCGGTTTCCTTCCCAGAAAAAAATTCCCAGGTGGGTTTTGTAAGGGGATTTATCCGGGCTGAAACGGATATCGCGCGATATCCGGAATAATGATTTGTTGACTTTAGGTATAGCATTGATATCCGGAGATAAAGACCTTAACCGGCTCCCCATGGCTGTAATAAATGTTCGAGCAGGTTCCATTACAAAAGTCTCATAATCCTTCTTATGGCTGTGAAACCAGTCTTTGTTATTGTTTTTTCTCAGGTTATGGAAAAAATCGATTGTTTCTTTAGAGAATCCTTTGAAATTTGATTCGTTTGACACCTTTCACTCCTTAGGGTGGAAATAAATAATCCTGGGGTTTTTCTTCTTTAAATTTTCAAAAAACATCTTTTCTCATGAATTCGAAAATATATTAATAACATATATTAAGTAGGGCATCAAATCTCAGTCACGATGACTTTATCTGCTTCATGAAGAAAAAGGGCCATTGCTTTATTTTTTCAACCTCCACCTGATCGAATCCCGACAATCTAGCTAGAGACTCAGCGTCTTGGCAGGTATAACTCTGACCGAAAACAGCAGACCGGAGATACCATCTCATGAACCTGTCCCAAACATACCAGGCCGTAAACTGGCGCGCGAACCGAGTGAAGCCTTCCTCTGAAGCATCTCTATCCGCCTCTGCTATGAACGCCAATCCATCTGATCCCAGCACGCGTCGAATTTCCTGGAGCCCTCTCACCGCGTCTGGCCAGTGCTTGATAGAGCCCACACTCAGGGCAATATCGAAAACATTATTCTCGAACGGGAGGTTCACAGCGTCACCTCTTCTGAAGACGCAACTTTTTACCTGCTGGCGAATCCTCAGTCGCTCGGCAGCTCTCACCTGGGTCGGTGAGTAGTCAATCCCGACCAGAGAGGCTGTTGGATTTTGCTTGGCTAATCGAAGAGTTAGGATGCCTGGCCCAGATCCTACATCCAGGATTCGGACCTTCCTGGTGGGCCGAATTTCACTCGCCAAATAACTGAAAACCTCTGTTCCTGTCTTGGATATCAGCCGATTGTACAGGGGCCCTTGAATAAAATTCCAGCTCCAGCGAGCATCGAGAAACCGCTTTCAAAGCTGGTGTTTTCCTCTTGGCTGTTTCATTCTTGCCCATAAGAAAACGAGAAAACCTTTTGAATGGTCATCATTGACTTCTGATTTCTATTCAGTATAACGTATAAAATCAATGCTGAATCATAAAAGTCATTCAATTTATATCTCAGATCGAGGAAAAAATGAAGAAATCTAACCGAAGAAAAAATTCAGTTTGGCTGGCTCTGGCTCTTTTCTTGATTATGTTTCCCTTATTTTCCCAGACAGCGCGAAAACATGCCAGATTATTCGAGTTCATTAAAAACACTCTGTTTATCGACGTCCACTCTCATCCTATCGCCGGGCATATTGAATATCAAGCCAAAGACCCGTATCCAACACTGGAGCCACCGATTAATAGGCCTTTCTGGCCCCTAAAAAAAGAAAGAATAGCAGTTTTTGACTCTCTGCAGGTGAAGGCACTCCGAGAAATCTACGAGTACCAGAAAAAAAATGTGACCGAGAACGATCTCACTGAGTTGGGTGAACTATCTCAAGAATTCTGGAACGCAGGAAAAAAAAAGGGTTTTAACCAGATTCTTGATATTTGCGGGATTGAAAAGGTCTTTTCAAACTCAGCTTTTCCTAAAAAAGACCTTGATCCAGGAAGAGTCTTCTGGGTGCCCTTCGTGGATTTCCTCTTGTATCCGTTTAAGGGCTCTGAACTGAGGGCTATAAGTCCTGAACTTCAAAGGAATCTGGATTATTCCAGCCAGAATGTATGGGAACTCTCAGAGAAATACAACCTAAAGATTGAGGAGTTAACCTCTTATCTTTCCTTCATCGATAAGGTCCTTGATGATTTCTTGGGTGATAGGGCTGTGGCTTTGAAAGTGGCCAGCGGCTATGTTCGCACTCTCTGGTTTGAAGAGCAGAACAGAAACGAGGTTGCCTTTGTCTTTGAGGAAGGTTTGAAAGGAAAACTCGCCTCCTGGAGGAGGTATAAAAAACTCCAAGATTTCATAGCCAGATACATATTCAGGAAAGCTGGGGCCTTGAAACTGCCGGTTCATTTCCACACCGGATTCGGGGCAGTTGCAGGTTTGAAAAACCTTGATTCGAATCCTCTCAACCTGGAGAGCGTGTTCTCCGATATCAGGTTCCAAGAGACTCAATTTCTCATACTCCATGGAGGTTATCCATCCTGGGATACACTCAAACCCATCCTGGAGAAGAGAAATGCCTATGTTGAATTTTCAGCCATCAACTGGTTTACTTTTGAACACGAATTGGCGAAAATTCTCCACGACTGGCTCTGTTATCCCGGCGCTTCCGAGAAAATCATGTTCGGCAGTGATGGAGGCGCTCCGGTGTTTTTCTGGATAGCAGCCCAGAATTCGAGAGAAGCCCTTTATCGAGCTTTGGCCAAGCTGATTGATAGAGGGATCATCGATGAAGAAAAGGCGGTCATGATTGCCGAGAGAATCATGAGGAAGAACGCCATTCGTCTTCATCATCTAGATTAAACTCAAATCAAAGTCACCGTTGCCAACGAAAGGATGGCGACAAACCGAAATAGTAATCATCATGGCGAGCGAAGCATGTCCATCTCCCTAAGAAAAGTCCCTTAGAATGAGGATTTTGCCCCCGAAAATGAGGGTTTAAGGGCTAAAATCGGACGAAATTTGAATTTATCTTCAAAAAAAATAACTTAGCTTGGCCCGACCCCAAAATTTGATATCAGAGAGATGCCACTCTAGGGACAGAGAGGTTTATCCAAAGGGTACAGAAAGACGCCCAATTGAATGGGCTCAGGCCAAATGATGTTTAGGCTATAATCCGATTTTCACTCCCAGGACTGCTGAGAATCCTCCCAGGTCAATATCTATCTCATCTCCCTCGACACCTATTTCCTCTAATAAAGGATGAGGAATTGAAGTTTTAGCTATGATGTACCTTCCTTCTCCATAGATGTATATATTGTTGGCCACTTGAAAGTTTGCTCCAGCTCTGACATTGAATCCTAATTTGTTAAAGCTCTCTTGTACCCATTCAACTTCAGTTAGTTCTATAGTATGGGTCCAATCCGAATAGAATGTTTCTTGGTAGATCATATCTTCCATCATATCCATCTTGGCGCTTATATAGCTGATGCCTCCTCCAAAATAAGGTCTTACACTCCCTTCGATCAGCGGATGAAAATTAAAACCGAAATGGAGCATCAGGGCCGAGTATTTTGCCTGCTCCTGAATTTCATCAGTGGCAATGTCATCCCACAGGAACATATTAGGCAGTGAAAATCCATAAGTGGCATCCAGAGATTTGGATACGAAACTCAGCCCACCGGTAATTTCAATGTTGGGCATCGGAAAAACCCCAAATCCTGCATCAAAGCCAAATCCAGTGGCATTATCTGCCATATCCGTAATTGCAGCTTGTTCTGAGTAGATGATGAATGTGTACTCCCAATCGTACCCGGCCTGAATCATATGGACCAGACCGCCAACGCCTATGTTGAACATGATCTTCGGAGGCTGGCGGCGCATGGGGGGTGGAGGGGTTGGCCGAACGGGTTCTCTTCTTCGCTGTGGCGTGACTGTTCTCGTTGCTGCAGGTGCTACTTTCTCTAACTCGACGAGCATCTCGTGAATATACCCGGTAATCCTGACCCCGACCTTAGATTGGTACCTTACCTCATACCATTCCCCGATTTTCCTTTCCACTTCAAAGACGCTGCCTACAGGCGGGTTCTCGATGACTTCACTCTCCATGTTGGGCTGCATGCGAATGCTCGCATTCTCAACCACGACTCTGATCTTCTGTTTTTCAGCCTGGACCAAGGTGGGTAAGATAAACAGAGAGATAACGATCAAACTAAGGCCTGCTCTTCCGTAAAACTTAATTCTCATTTTACCTCCTTTAATTTTGTTTCTTTTTATGAGGATAAGAACTGATTTCAATGATCTTCCAGCTCTCACCTTGCTTCTCCATCATCCACTTTAAGGTGCCTTCGAACAGCACCTGTTTTCTCCCTTCTGCTTTGGAGACTCCGGCCATCATATGAGAAAAGGTGACCTCAGCCCTGGTCATGCCTTCAAATCGCACATTGATATCTGAAGCAAGAGATTGATGCTTATCATACAACTTAGAGAGCAATTCTGCATCTTTCTTAATCTGCTGGTAAAGCTTAGGAGAACACGTATTTTTATAAAAAGTCAAGAGTTTCTGATTGTTTATCGATTGGACATACTGGTGCACAATCATCCCGATCTGCTCCGGCGCTAGGTTTAGGCTCGCCTGATTCAGATATTTTTTTGCCTGAGCATTCTTGGGATCTAATTCTAGCACCCTCCGGGCCCTCTCCATACACTCCCTGTATTCTCCTCGTTCAAAGGCCTCTTGGATAACCTTGAGGCTGGCCTGGATTTCCTGTTCGATCAATTTTTGGCGCTGCTTCTTTTTGGCCTCATCCAGATGATACTGAGCCGTGGTGTTTCCAGGTTCTATATTCAACACTTTCTCCATCTGGGTGATACATCGATCAAAATCACCCTGGTTGAAAGCCTTGATTCCCGCTTCCAGATCCGCAGATACATCGACCTTGGCTGGCTCTTTAATGACGGGCTCCTTTTCGACAGGTTCTTTTTTAACTGGCTCCCTTTTGACCGGCTCTGGCGGAGGTTCAGGCTTCTCGGCCGGGATGATTTCTCGTTCAACCTGAGGCTCTTCCTCTTCTTCCGGCAGGTATTTAGCTTCAAGATCAGCAATCTTTTGTTCCACCGCAGCGAATTCCGCTTCCTCAGGAGCTGCATCGAGAAACTTCCTGTAAAAGGAAACCGCTTTTTCCAATTCCTGTTCTTTCTCGTGTATTTCTCCCAGATGCAAGTAGGGCCTAGGGTCTGAACTGCTGAGAGCAATGGCTTTTTCATATTCAGGGATGGCCTTCTCAATTTTGCCTTGTTCTTTCAGAATGGTGGCTAAACTGATTGTAGCCTCCAGATTCTCCGGCTCTAAGGCCAGTATCTTTTCAAACTGATCTATGGCTTTTGAATATTTCTTCTTCTCCCAATATTTATGGCCCGCCTCAAAGTAATCCTCTACTCTGGGAGGAGCTGGAGGCGGCTTAGGTTCTGTAGCTCGAGGCTGGATTATAAAACGCCAGATAGCTAGCCCGGCGATCACGACCGCAACCACAACCAAAGCAGGAACCAGGACTTTCTTCGACTTGGAGGGAGCTCTCTTTTCAGCAGGTATCCCCCTGCCAGGGAAAAGCCTCTCTGTGGTGGGAATTCTTTTCTCTATCCTTCTTAGCTCAGCAAAGAGCTCCTCCACACTCTGATACCTCTTCTCCCGATCCTTCTCCATGCATTTCAGGATCACATTGTTGAGCTCTTCTGGGATCTGAGCGTTGAGCTTCCGCGGCTCTTCAGGTATTTCAGTTTTGATCTTCATGGCTATGTTTAAGGGCGTATCTCCCTCAAAAGGGACTACTCCCGTCAACATCTCATACAGGATGACTCCCAAAGAATACACATCGGTCCGATGGTCAATATCTTTCCCTTCAACCTGTTCAGGAGACATGTATTCGGGAGTCCCGATCATCACTCCTGCATCTGTTATTCCTTCGGTACCCATCGATCGGGCTATCCCAAAATCCATGATCCGGGCATTCCCTTCACGGTCGATCATGATATTCCGAGGTTTTAGATCCCGGTGTATGACGCCCAATCGGTGAGCCTCAGCTAACCCCTCGCATACCTGCTTGGCAATGGAAATCGCTTTTCCTATGGTTAGCTGCTCCATCCTTCGTATTGAACTTTTCAGGTCTTCCCCGGAAATGTATTCCATGGTGATGTACTGGGTTCCTTCCTCTTCGCTTAAATCATACATGCGGCAGACATTCCGGTGAGATATCTTCCGGGCAAATTTCAGTTCATTCCGGAAACGCTCGATTGTTTTCTTATCAGAAGCGATCTCGGGCCTCAAGAGTTTTAAGGCCACTTTTTCTTCTATCTTCTTATCTATGACCTTGTAGAGTATACCCATGCCGCCTCTTCCCAGTTCCTCGATGATTTGGTACCTCCCAGCAAAGGTGCTCCCGATAATTAATTCTCTCATGGGGGTTCGGAGCGTCTCTGTTTGAGAAAAATCTTTCTCTTTGGAGGGAATAATCTGGTCTCCGCAATTGCCGCAGAAGTGGACATCATCGGGATTTTCGAATTCGCATTTAGGACATTTCATTGCCCTTTAATCCTTATTACCCATAATTCCTATTAAATTTGTAGCAAAAGAATATCAGTTATTCTGGATTTAGTCAATTTAAAATATCTCGTGAAAATATTTTATGTGTTTGTCAAGAAAAACGAGCCCCAAAAAAAGTGAGAGGTCAGGTCTGAGTCTACTTATCCTAATTTTTCTTTCTTTTGTAGGAACTTTTCCAGGGCGTCAACAACATCAGGATCGAACTGCTTCCCCTTTTGGCATTGGCATTTCTTAAAAGCTTTCTCGAAAGTCAGAGGCTTGTTATAGGGCCGCTGAGTGGTCATGGCATCAAAGGCGTCAGCCACGCCAATGATACGAGCCCCGAGAGGAATTTCTTCCCCTTTGAGACCGTCTGGATATCCTGAACCATCGTACTTTTCATGATGGCTGCGGACCATAGGGAACACAAAACTGAGGTATTCGATAGGCTTGAGAATGTTTTCACTGGTGGCAGCATGGGCCTGTATGGAATGAAATTCAGTGGTAGAGAGAGTGCTATCTTTATCAATAATGTAATCCCTAACGCCGATTTTTCCAATATCATGGACTTCAGCCGCCGTCTTGATTTTCCCGCACTCACTCTCGCTCAAGCCCATTTCTTGGGCAATCCCGAGCGCGTAACGACTCGTTCTCTGCGAATGCCCTCGTGTGTAGCGGTCTTTGGCTTCCACTGTGTTCAGCAGGGCGAGCATGGCTTGGTGGTAGGCTTTCTGAATGTTTTCATAAAGGCGCGAGTTCTCTATGGCAATCGCCGATTGGTTGGCTAGAGCAGAGAGGAGAGTCACATCGCTCTCGTCAAAACAGTCCTGTTTCTCACGGTTGTCGAGGTAGAGCAACCCCAGCACATTTCCCTTGCTAATCAGAGGAGCGCACATGAAAGAGCGGAGATTCATCCTGGCGACGCTCTCTGATTTTGCAAACCGATCGTCCCGGAAGGCATCGTTGGCCAAGATACAGACTTCTTCTTCGACTGATTTCTTAACAATGCTGCGGCTGATCTTGAAGAGATGAGGAAGAACATCCTCCCGGTACTTGATGAATTTCGGTTCAAAGTCTTGGCCCTCTTCCTTGAGCAGAATACATACCCGTTGGACATCAGGAAAAACATCCAATAAGACCTCGCATATTTGTTTGAAGAGCTCATAGGAGGCATGGACGGAATTGATGGCATTCCCTGCCTCATAGATGGTCTTGAGAGTCTGGAGGAGCTTCTCTACCGGAGGCTGCTTTTTTATCTTGAACTTCGGATAATCCTTGGTCACTCCAGCCGAAGTGACGGCTTTGTCTATCTGTTCTGTCAACAGGTGAAGAGGAACTTTGGAGGTGATGATCGATTCGCCTTCCTGCCAGTTGATATTGGTGGTTATTCCTTCCGCACGGACTCGAATCTTCGTGGAGCCGATTTGTATCAGATCACCTGATTTCAGCTTCTTTCGCTTCACCTTGCGGTTATTGACAAAGGAGCCGTTCATGCTCTCCTTGTCGAAAAAAGTACAATCTTCCCCTTCCTGAACGACTTCGGCATGCACACGGGACAACTCCGGATCATCAAGGACAATATCACAGCTGGCATCGCGGCCGATAGTGATGAGGCGCTTGGCAAGTTCCCAAACTCGGTCCTGCTCCTGACCTTCAATGCAGACAAGTTTCATCGAATTATTTTGCACTCAATAAAAATATACAAGCCAAGGATTTGGCTTATGTAAAAATTTTTCAGTAAAGAATGCCCTGATTCTCCCTCGATAATTTATACCATAAGTAAAAATTGTTGTCAAAACGACCTCTGTTCCAGGACCTGTCCTTAATCTGCTTTTTAGGGATTGAGAACTATGTCTGATTCGGTTAAGGATTCTTTGGTCATGCTTGAGCTCGACTCGTCTTTTTCCCAGACAACAGAGTTCTAGAGGATGTTACGTGAGTCACTCAGTCTACTTTTAAAAAAACCAAATCTATAATAATATGTTTTTTCCCAGATTTTCATAAGCTTTATTGAGGAAGACGAAGCTTGCCTTGAATGAGAGAGGCTTGCTTCTCTTTCCTAAAGGAGAAAACCATGGTTGAATTCATGATTGTTGGAGCTGACGCGGCGGGTCTTTCGGCAGCTATCCAGGTAAAGCGAAAACGTCCCGATGCTTCTATCAAAGTTATAAACAAAGGAAAGACAATCTCCTATGGAGCCTGCGGAATTCCGTATGTCCTATCAGGCGATATCGAGTCAGTCGAAAAGCTTATTCATTTCACTCCTCAGAGTTTCAAAGAGAAAAGGGGTATTCCTGTAGAAATAAGCAGAGAGGCTACCGACATCTTCCCTGAAGAGCACGAAATTGAAATCAAGAACCTAGAAACGGGGGCCCAATACATGGAAAAATACAAAAAGCTTCTCCTCGGCACAGGTGCTGTTGCCAAAGAACTTCCCTTTCTGGATTATACTCAAGATGGTATCTATAACGTTCATGACCTGGAAGATCTAAGAGAAATCTTGGCTTTTCTTGAGAAAAAAAAGCCTCAAAAGGCTGCCATAATCGGAGCTGGAAATATCGGACTTGAAATTGCAGAAGCTTTACACACCCTGGGAAAGGAAATTTTATTGTTTGAAATCCTGGAAGCGCCGGTGGCGAACTGGCCAGCCATCGTCCAAGAAGCCGTGCAGAAAAAAATTCAAGAAAAAGGAATCCAATTCTTCGGAAAGATGTGTATTAAAGAAGTCAAAAGAGAAAAAGAGGCTTTTAGCATTAGAACCGAGAGACAGGAATTTAAGGCAGGAGTGATTTTTACAGCCGTGGGAATACGCCCTGCCACTGATTTTTGTGGGAACAAGATCAAAAAAATGAAAAATGGAGCTCTTCTCATAGACCAAAGGGCCCAAACTTCAGAAAAAGACATTTACGCAGCTGGTGACTGTGCCTCTGTTTTTAATAAAGTTTTGAGACGGAATGTTTACTCCCCTCTCGGGTCGACTGCCAATAAATTGGGGCGAATTGCCGGCCTGAACATGACAGGTGAAAAGATCAAATTTCCCGGAATCGCTGGAACCCAAATCTTTAAATTCTTCGAGCTTTCTCTCGCCAAAACAGGCCTGAGTCTTGAGGAGGCTCAGCAAGAAGGAATTGAAGCTGAAGCTTTCTCTGCGCGAAGAACGGATAGAGCCGGATATTACCCCGGAGCCAAGAAGGTTCAAGTTGAAATAGTCTGTGAAAAAAAATCTGAGAAAATAATCGGCACTTCTGTGGTTGGCGAAGGCAACGCCGCTCAGTTCGTAGATCCTGCCGCAGTGGCTGTGCTTTCAGAAATGCCTATTGAAGATTTAGCCTGGTTCGATGCTGCCTACACTCCTCCTTATGCCCCTGTCTGGAATGCTTTGGTATCTGCTGGTTTCAAGGCCGCTAAACTCTAAAGGAAACTATTTTTTTTTGCTGACTGGAATCAAAAACTTCTTCGGATTTTGGTCCAGATTTATGAAATTATCTGCCTCTTCGACCAGCTTCTGGGAACTTGATTTGCTGAAAGCCATGACTTCAACATAACAACCCAGGGCATGTTTCAGATGCTGAACCAAAGGCACGAAATCCCCATCTCCGCTGACGAGGACGATGGCATCCAGCTTCGAGGCCAGCTCAATGGTGTCCATGGCTATTCCGATATCCCAGTCCCCTTTCTTAGCACCCCCGTAAAAAACCTGAAGATCTTTGGCCTTGACTTCATAGCCAAAGCTCTTGAGCGCCTCAAAGAAATTTTCTTCATCCTTAACGTCTGCCTTGATGACATAGGCAAAAGCACGAATGAGATGCCTGCCCTTAACTGCTTCTTTGAGTACGGTGTTAAAATTGACTTTGGATTTGTATATATTTTTAGCTGAATAGTAGAGATTCTGAACATCTACAAAAACTCCCACCCTCTGTTGTTTGAACAGGATAGAACTGCCTTTCTTATTCATTTTAAAATTACCTGTTTTATATCACTCCTTCTCTATCAAGTCAAACACTCCCTTTCCCACGAGAGCATCTCCAATTCTGTTTCCCCAGGGAAGCATTTACAAATCCGTGATACCGCTAACTTCCATCGAATAAAGGTCTTTGGGAATGGATGAAGCGACATTGAAGATTTAGCCTTGCCTCGCCGTTCTTCGAAGGAACCTGACAAAGTCAGGCGGCGAGGATGTATTGAGCACACCTTTGGAAAGAAGGGGTGGATCAGGTTTGAACAGAGGACATCCTTCCAGTGGATCTAGAGCAAACGTGCGCAGTTCCGCAGGTGCTGAGAAGGACGGCGAGGGAATGGCGTTAAAAATCTGAACGGAGCAAAGCCACTCCCAAAGACCTGACCCCATTTAACATTAGATATTTTTTCTTTTTTTGTGTAACCTTTTCCTAAAAGGCAAGTCTTAATAGATGAACAAAAAACAAGGAAGTTTATCGTTGAATTCACCATCAGATAATCAGTTGATGGAAGAAGTCAGGGACGGAAAAGTGGAAAAACTGGCTATTCTTTTTGAACGGCATCATGTGATCCTTTACAACTTCTTCCTTCGTCTAACTGCCAACAGAAGCATCAGCGAAGATCTGGTACAAGATGTTTTCTTCCGCATTTTAAGGTATCGCCACACTTACCGAGGTGAGAGTAAATTCACGATCTGGATGTATCAAATTTCCCGGAATGCCCATGTCGATTACCTGAGAAAAAGAAAGGAAGAAATTCCTTTAGACGAGCAATGGACTGTTCCCCTCAGCCGCGAACAATCACCCGCAGAAAACCTGGAACAAGAGGAAAAAATCACGCTGCTGCGCCAAGCCCTGGCTAAGCTCCCCTTGAAAAAAAGAGAAATCCTTGTCCTCAGCCGTTTTCACAATCTGAAATACAGAGAAATTGCCGAGCTCTTGAGCTGCAACACAGGGACTGTTAAAGCCTACGTCCATCGAGCAACTAAACAATTGGGGGAAATTTATTTTGAACTTTCTGGAGGGATGGTCTCATGAAATGCAAACACATAAAAACAAGATTCTCGGATTTTTTGATCGGAGATATTGACCAAAAATCTAAAGAAGAAGTTCAAGAGCACCTCACGGCCTGCTCCTCATGTCGAGAGGAACTGGAAACTCTAAGTGAAACCTGGACCAAACTGGGTGTGCTCCCCGAAGAGGAGCCCAGCGATCGTCTGCGGCCTCGCTTCTATGCCATGCTCGAAGCCTACAAGCAGGGATTGGAGCAGGAAAAGCGAGCTGCTCGCTCCACCAGGGTTTTCAACGGCTGGCTGGAAAGCTGGTGGCCGAGGCGGCCTGTCTTTCAACTCACCCTGGCTCTTATACTTTTAGGGGTGGGGTTGGCCCTGGGTTACTTCTTCACCTCTGGCGTCCAGAATAGAACAGAGATGGCTCAACTCCGCCAGGAGATTCAAAGCGTGCGTCAATCCATGGCCGTATCTCTGCTTGACCAACCCTCTGCGATTGAGCGGCTTAGAGGAGTCAACTGGAGTGCCCGATTAGAACAGCCCAATCAAGAAACTCTCCAGGCGCTTCTAAACACCTTGAATAGAGACCCGAATGTTAACGTTCGCCTGGCTGCCGTAGACGCTCTTTATCTATTCTATAACTATCCGGTAGTAAGAGAGGGACTCCTCCAGTCTTTTACTAAACAAACTTCTCCCCTAGTCCAAGTCGCTCTCATCGACCTCATCATCGAGATGCGCGAAAGACGCGCCATCGAGTCGTTAAAACAGCTTATCGAAGAGAACACGCTCAACCCAGATGTCAAACAGAGAGCCGAGCAGGGCATACAGCTCCTCAGCTATTAGGAGGAAGCAATGAGAAAAATACTCTTCTTTTCCTTGGTTGTCCTCCTGGTGACGGGCCTTTTTATTGGCTCTTCATCGTGGAGTGTCGAAGAAAAAGAAGAAATCCAGAAGACGCTGAGGTTTCAGGACCCCTCTCGACCCAAAGAGCTTGGGGTGGATAATGTTTATGGTTCGATCAAGGTCGTTGGATACCGCGGCCAGGAAGTTCAATTTACAGCTCACAAGACCATACGCGGCCGCAATAAAGAAAAAATCCGGCAGGCCCAGGAAGAGGTGAGTCTCGAGATCACAGAAGAAGGTAATATCATCGACCTTTATGTCGATGGCCCTTTCCGCTCCTGCCAAAAAGGTAGAAAATGGAGACGCTGGCGCAACCCGGGCTACCAGGTGCAGTTCGACTTTGAACTCAAAGTGCCGATCGAGACCAGCCTCTATCTTAAAACGGTCAATGAAGGAGACATCAGGGTAGAAAATGTCAAGGGCGAATTCGAGGTCAAAAATGTTAACGGCGGAATCACCATGAACGAGATAGCCGGCACAGGGGAGGCCCGCACCGTAAACGGAGAAGTCAAGGTGGTCTTTAGCCGGAAACCTGAATCCGCCTGTTCCTTCCGCACCATAAATGGGGATCTGGAAATTTCCTTTCCCATTAACCTTTCAGCCGATTTCCGCTTGAAGACATTCAACGGAGAAATTTATTCTGACTTTCCGGTGACTTATCTTCCAGCCAGAGAGCCAGTTCGAGACCATAAAAAAGGGAAATTTGTCTATAAAAGCGACCGCTTCTTCGGAGTCCGCGTTGGCCAGGGCGGCCCCGAAATCAAGCTGGACACTTTAAACGGAGATATTCTTATTACTAAAGGAAAATAATATATTTAGGAGGATAAAATGACGAAACTCAAGAGACTTTTTCCGTATGTCATGCTCATACTTTTGGCAGGAGTCCTGTCCTTTGCCCAGGAGTCCAAGATCGACAGGGCGACTGTGCCCTTCAGCGACCCCTCGCAGCCAGGACTCGTCAAAGTCGATGTCTATAAAGGAGCAGTCACCGTCAAAGGGTATAACGGAAAAGAGGTCGTAGTCGAGGCCCGCGTCCGGGGAAAAATGATCTCGGAGAAAAGGGAAGTGCCCGGAAAAGCCAAAGGAATGAAGTTGATCCAGGTCGCAACCACAGGCTTGGAGATTGAAGAAGAAAATAATGTCATCGAGATAGATATTGAATCACAAAGACAAGCCGTGGACCTCACTATCCAAGTTCCCTATGCAACCTCGCTGGAAATCGACAGCTATACTAACGGAGACATCATCGTGGAAAATATCAAGGGTGAGGTCGAAGTGGAAAAGTATAGTGGCGAGGTCAAGCTTTCCGCTATTTCTGGGTCTGCAGTCGCCCATACCTACAGCGGAAATATCGTGGTGACTTTCACCAAAGTTGATCCTGGAAAACCCATGTCCTTCAACAACTACAGCGGAGATATCGATGTGACTTTCCCAGCCGATATTAAAGCTACCATCAAAATGAAATCTAACCGGGGTGACATCTACAGCGATTTTGATATTTCCCTTAAGGCGAGTCCCCAAAAAGTCGAGAAGCCCGGAGAGAAGGGCGGAAAATACCGCGTCAGCTTCGATTACTTCTACGGCACCATCAACGGAGGCGGCCCGGAATATCACTTCAAGACCTACAGCGGAGATGTCTTCATCCGCAAAGCCAAATGATCGACTAAGACTGGGGCAGACTTTCTTCCATATTAAGTCTGCCCCTTTTTTTTAAAAAGGGGGGATCTTAGATGGGGATAAGAGGAAAACGGTTCTATTTTTTCTAAATAAGGTGCCACGTAAATTGGGGATAAATAAATTGGGGACGGTTCTATTTTTTCGCAATCTCCTTTCTTTTCTCCTTTGACTTTTGAGAAAAAATAGAACCGTCCCCTATATTTTTCTCTATTTTTGTAATATATCTCAGGAAGGCTCAAAGACCTGGTGTTTGAGGGTGACCTTCTTGATCCTCTCTTCCTGCACAGAAACGCCGATTCCGGGCTCATCTGGAACCTTTATGGTTCCCTTCTTGGTGACCTCCACCGGCGGCTCTATTAAGTCTTCAGCATAGTATCTCTTGCTGGCCGAAAGGTCATTGGGAAATTTAAAGTTCGGGAGAGTCGCCAGGTGCAGGTTATGAACCCGGCCTACACCTGACTCCAGCATTCCCCCGCACCACACAGGAATGCCCTTCTCTGCGCAGAAATCATGGACCTTTACAGCTTCGACAATGCCTCCGACCCGCCCTACTTTAATGTTAATAATCCGACAACTTCCCATTTCATATGCCTTCCGGGCACTCTCCACCGAAAGGATGCTTTCATCCAGGCATACAGGAGTCTTCAGTTCTTTCTGCAGTTGGCTGTGATCCCAGAGGTCATAAGGAGGGAAAGGCTGTTCGAGCATCACCAGGTCGAACTCATCAAGCTTTTTCAAGGTTTCTCTGTCCTCGAGAGAATAAGCCCCGTTGGCATCAGCCTGGAGACTGATCCGTGGAAATTGCTGGCGCGCTTGGCGTAAGACCTCGACATCCCAGCCTGGTTTGATCTTTAATTTGACTCTCTGATATCCTTTTTGGAGGAAACCCTGGATTCTTTCTATAAGCTCAGAGACAGATCTCTGAATTCCCACGCTCACTCCTGACGGAACTTCCTCCCTTACGCCTTTGTAGAGCCTCCAGAGCGGAAGGCTTTCTTGCTTGGCCTTCAAATCCCACAGGGCAAGCTCAAGACCTGCCTTGGCCATAGGATGTCCCCGGAAGGCCATCGCTTCCTCATGAAAATCCTGAGGATGAAGGATTGATTTTGTAAAGACCAAAGGAATCAGATAATCACTCAAGACATGCCAAGCTGTCGAGGTGGTCTCGTAGCTGTAAGACGGTCTTCTATCAGCCACCACCTCTCCGTAGCCGGAAACTCCCTGGGCCATGATTTTCACAACGATAAACTCTCGGTCTTCCTCTCTGCCTAGACTGGTCTCGAAAAAATGAACATAGGGGAGACTGAGAAGAAAAAGCTCAATCCTCTCGACTTTCATTTCCTCATCCTGTATGACTCGTTTAGGTTACATCTCCATTATAGCTTGGAATATTGTTTTTTCTCTGCGCATGTTTTTATCGGGATGGCCATGCTTTGCTCACCATGATTATATTGTAACAAGAGAAGCCTTTCTATTTAGATCCACTCCAGCTCTTGGCAATTCTCTCCACAGCCTCCAAAGAGGCTTGAATCTCTCCCTCAGAATGAGCGGCCGATATCGAACCATAACCATGGAATATATTAAAACCCTCGTTAAGCATGGCCAGCTTGAAGATTTTTTCTCTGAGCTCAAAATCGCATATCTCTGGATTCCACACCTGTTCAGGAGAAGTGATCTTTTCGATATCTTGCTTGAGAAAATGGACTCCCACGGCCGAACTGTTCTCCACAATTGAGTTCCCGTAACCTGTACATTTGACATTCATACCATGAGAGGAAAAAATCTCTTCGATGCCCTGGCGGACCTTCGCCCCCAATTGCCCTATCTTGGGATAGAGTTCTTCTTCATGCTCCACAAGATAGTTAAGAAAAGTGATGCCTGCCAGTATCGAAGCCGGATGGGCAGAGAAGGTTCCGCCCTCAAACTTGACCTTCTCGAGTGGACTTCCGCCTGGACTGCAGAACTCCATGATCTCTTCCCGGCCGGCAACCGCACTCACCGGCATGCCTCCCCCGATTGCTTTCCCAAAAATCGTGAGATCGGGGCTGATTCCGTACAAGGACTGAACTCCCCCAGCATGAAAGCGGAATCCTGAGACGACTTCATCAAATATGAGGACAGAGTCGTGCTGACGCGTCAATTCTCTTGCTTCTCTAAGATAAGCCTTATCTGAAAAAAGGAAGCCCCCTGCTCCGACAAAAGGTTCAACGATGAAACAGGCAATTCGTTCCCCGAATTCCCTGAATTTTTCCCTAAGACTATCCAGATCGTTTAATGCTGTCACCAGGATTTGAGAATCCATCTCCAGGGGAAGCCCGGCGGATTCTGTTTGATTTAGACCTTGGTCATAACTTGAAATTCCCTTCAAGACATAAGGATTCGATCCATGCCAACCTCCGCCTACCTTCAATACCAAATCTCTCTTGGTAAAGGCTTTGGCAAGCATGATGGAATACATTGTAGCCAAGGCCCCTGAAGTGGTGAAGCGAATCCTGTCGCCTCCGACCCGCTTGAGGATAATCTCAGCCAATTCCTTCTGGGCCAAACCTGGAAAACCAGTGGTCAAACCCAACCCTTTCTGAAAATAGTCGATGAGAGCATCGAGCACTATTTTTGGATTGTGCCCTAAAATATTTGTAAAATGCCCCTGCCAGAAATCCACGTAAGTATTCCCATCAGCGTCAATGACTTTGGATCCTTTGCAGTGAACATCATAAAAAGGGAAGGGCTCGAAGAGGCGGAGATTGTGGCTTCCGCCTCGGACTTGGTACTGGCGGGCCTCGTTGAAATGCATTTCAGACTTGGGGTGCTTTTCTCGATAAACCTTAATCAGTCCCTCTAGTATTGTCTTTTTATCCATTTATCTCCTCATTTTAGGCCATTCTTTAATTCGTAACTCTATCATAGCTAGATGATGATTCTTTTATTCTGGTTTTTTCAAGTAAAAGCCCTTCCTCAGGGCTATTTTCTCGTAAAGATCGATGATCTTGTTTGCCATGGCTTCGGCTGAAAATTCCTGTCTCACAACCTCATATCCTCTTTGTCCCAGCCGAGAGGCTAAATCTCTGTCTTCATAAAGTCTCAGGATAGCCTTGGCCAGATAAAAAGGGCTCCGGGGACGAACCAATAGACCCGTCTTCCTATGGACCACCACTTCAGGGATCCCTCCAGCCCTGGTGGCTACCACAGGGAGGCGACAGGCCATAGCATCCAAGAGTGAACTCCCCATGCCTTCCAGAAAAGACGACAGGACAAAGAGGTCAAGAGAAGAGAGAATTCGAGGAATATCCTCTCGGAAACCCAAGAAATAAACCATATCTTCCACTTTCAATTCTTTGGCCTGCTCATCAAGCTCAAATTTCAAGGGTCCTTCCCCGACAATAATGACCTTTATCTTATCTGTGTGCTCCTTCAGAATTTTCGTTGCTTGAATCAAATACTTGTGGCCTTTGTGCTCCGCAAGATGAGCGACTATGCCCACTAAATAATCATCAGGAGCAAAGGAAAATTCCCGTCGGAGATAATCACTGGAAGAGGCTTCATCATAGGGCGAAAAGTCGATCCCTGAAGGAATAACCTCGATGAGTTTCTCCGGGATCCCTCCCTTCTTGAGGACCTCTTTGACCCCCTCAGAAATGGCGATGATAGAGTCAACATTCTTTCTGTACTTCCGCTTGGAAAACAGATTTTGTCTCAGGGGAAAATCAACGCGTCTGGAAATGATTCTGATGGGAACTTTGGCCAGAGAAGCGGCAACCGAGCCCACGGCAAGGGAATGGGCATCGTGGAAATGGGCGAGGAGGCAACGATGTCGTCTCATGGCCAAAGCCAATCGAATTATGGCCAGGAAATCGAACTCGCTCCTTATCCTTATGGGAAAAACAGGGAGATCAGCCTCTCGGGCTTTAAGATAAAGGGGAGACTTGGGCTGGACAACAAAGAATAAAGGATACCCTTGCCGCTTCAGTTCCCTAGCTAGAAAAAAAGCCTGTCTCTGGCCCCCTCTCCATTCTTTCCCAGCATCAATATGGAAAAGGCTCAATTCTCTCTCCTTTTTTCCATATCTCTCTCAGTTTTGCATACCGAATAAAAACTGCATAACCGTTAAGCACAGAAATGACAAGCCCAACAAAGCCATCCAAGAAACCCAGTCTAAAAAAGAAGGACCTGATAAACCTGAAAAAGGGGAGAAAAATCAAGTGAAACCAGCGGGCTTTCTTCTTTTGGATGTAGAGTTTTTGAGCCCCAAGCTTGGAGAAATTATTGATCCGTTCCAGATGGTCAGCAATGTTCCGGTATGTGAAGTGATGGATTGAACCCTTCAGCCTTTCGATTTTTCCCTCGATGACCAGCTTTTCGTGGATATACTCTCCTTCCCAGCGAGCTTCTTCCTTGCGGAAGAGACGAATCTTTCGATCAGGGTACCAGCCAGAATGGCGGATCCACTTCCCAAGATAATAGACTCGGCGGGGAATAGAAAAACCTGCGCACTCGGGTTCGCTCTCCTTTATACGGAGAATTTCTTCAAGAAGCTCAGGAGAAACTCTCTCATCCGCATCCAAGGACAGAATCCAAGCCAAAGAGGCTTTATCATTGGCAAAATTCTTTTGGTCAGAAAAATTCGTCCATTCTCGCTGGAAGACCTGCTTCGTGTATTTTTTTGCTATATCCAGAGTCTTATCTGTACTGAATCTATCGACGACGATGACCTCATCGGCCAGCTTAGCCACACTCTTAAGGGCGTCTTCCAACCTGTCTTCTTCATTGAAAGTGATGATAACAACAGAAATGTCCATTGGCATCATATTAGCATAATTTATAGATCAGATTAAAGGGACTTGGCGTCAGGGGCTTTGCCTCCATTTCACTTATTCAAATCTTGAATCTGGAGACCTGACCCCATTCTTTATTTTAGTGGAATTCCGATAGTTTTATGTTTCTTTTTTCCAGGCTGGTTCCCATGGCTTTCTCCAGCCTTGCCCAGGCAAGGCTGTAATCGACTATGGCTTTAAGCTCCATGGAGCGCTGCCTGGCCAATTCTTCCTGATACTGGAGGACAAAATAGTTCGTGGTCAAACCGACATTCAATTTTTTCTCTTCAGCCTGCAATCTCTCTGTAGCGAATTCTCGTGCCAATCGATAAGCCTGAACCGTCTTGGCATTGGTTTCAATGTCTCTCACGGCATTCCTCACTTCTAAGGAAATTTGCTGTTCAAGATCTTTGAGTCTGGTAAGACTCTGGCTCAGCTCGACTTTTGAGCGGGCGAGAGCAGCTCTAGTCGTAAAACTGCTGAGGGGCAGGCTCAGAGTCAATCCGATCGTCCAGTTGTTGTAAAGAAGGCCCAGGGCATCTTTCAAGGAATCTGTGGCGCTTCCTTTTTCTGTTCCTATGACTTCTCCTGAAAGAAAATTATCGTCTAAATAAAGAAGTCTATCTCCTGAAAGTCCTGGACTCCAATAAGAAACCTGCAGATTCAGCTCGGGAAGCATCTGATTCCTGGCCACTGAGAGGTTCAATTGTTTCGTTTCAATATCGAACTTCGTCATCTCCAAATCAGGCCTCTTAGCCAAAGCCTCCTTCAAAGCTTCCTCAAGAGAAATCTCTCTTTCTATGAACTCTGGCTTGTCTACAGGGACGATCTTTGCCAGCTCAAGACCTTTCTCTTCGCTCAGGTTGATTATGGTTTTGAGCAGATCTTCGTTGCTTTTGATCAAAGATTCAGCCTGAAGAATATCAGCCTCCCTCGAGGCTACCACAGCTTGAGCATTTAAGACTTCAATCGGAGCCAGCTTTCCGACCTCGACCTCTTTCTTATTCTTGGCCAGAAGGTCCCGAGCAAGCTGGAGGGACTGCTGCTTGACTTTGAAATTTTCGATAGAATAGACCAAATTCCAATACGCTTCCTGCACAGAATAGATGGTTTCAAAAAGAGTCGACTTGAGCTGATTGCGGGAGATATCGCGATTGTTGCTAGCAATTATGATCTCTTTTCGGCTGACCCTGAAGCCAAAATTTTTTAAGATAGGTTGCGTAAAACCAAAACTGAGTGTGCTTGAATAAAGAGGATTGATCAGCCGGAAGGCTTCATTGGTATCGGTCCTGTAACTTGTAAGAGACAGAGAAAAACTCCCTCCGGTGGGAATCTGTTGGTTAAGAGTGACTCCATAGTCATCACGTTCTGAAGCGATGGTGTCAGCACCTTGAATCCACCAGTAAGGAGGATTCTTGGTTTCCTGTCTCGAAAAATCAAGGTCAATACGGGGCAGGAAAAACTCTCTAGCTTGAGTCACGGCAATATCAGCGATTTCAGGATTGTAAGACTCTACAGCTACCCGAAGATTGTTTTTCAACGCCTTAAGGACACACTCTTCCAAAGAAAGGGAGAAGACTTCTCCCTCCTCACCATAAGACGGAAAACACAAATAGAAAAGAATGGACAAAATTAAGATGGAAATTGAAATTGCTCTCTTTCTCATTTCATTCCTCCTGATTAAGGGTGCTATTTTTTCGGTTTCTTAATCTTTATTTTTGGCTTTCAATTCGCCATAAATCAATCTTATTTCATTAGTATTGAGTTTTGATTATTTAATTTCAACCATAAAAAAGATTTCACCCGTAATATTTCTAAACTTAGCTCGCCATTACATCTTGTCTACTTCTGTTCTCAGTATTTCTGACCTGTCTTCTCCTGGCTCTATCCATGACTGCATCATTTCCTAATTTCCTATATCTAAATATACGAATGAACTCACCTTAAGGTTCCGGACCAGAGTTGCTTTCCCTTGACAATTTCCAGGAAGTTTAATAATAGTCAAATCAATGAAAAAAACTCCATTTATCCTGATGGTTTCTTCTTTTCTTTTTCCCTCGGCTGGACTCGCCTTCTTTTTTACCCTTTATTCCCAGGCATCAACGTTCTCATTTCTCGATCATTCTTACCGCTTCCCTCCTCGCTTTTTCTTGCTGTCCCTGGCGATAAGCTTCGCACTTCTCACCCTAAGCTGGGCACTTCTAGCTAACCTAGACGCCAAATGCTTCCGGGTCAAGCTGCCAACTTCCTTAGAGGAAAATTTCCTCTCCTACCTGCCTTTTCTCTTTTTCCTCTTCACCCCCCTTCTCCTTCAGTATTACTTGGACAGGGAGGACCTCAAGGCTCGATTGAATTTCTTGGCCGTGTTTATACTCTTTTCCTTTATCTATCTGAAACTAGGCCAGTTGAACCGACAATTGAAATGGAAGGAGCTATTGGAAAAGGGAATGGCCAAGTTCGGCAGCATACCTCTTAAGAAAAAGCTGATCATTCTGTTCGTAGTTGCCTTTGTTATCTACAATTTGTGCAGTTTTATCCTCATCTCAAAAGGATTATCTTTTTCAGGAGATGAACCTTATTATCTTCTTACCACCCACAGCCTTTATGAAGATAAGGACATAAACGTCGCTAATAACTATGAAAATAATGACTATTTCCATTTCTATCCTAGAGAACTCTATCCAGACATGAGATTGGGCGCTTATGCCAGATTCGGGCGAAAAGGGACTGATTATGTTTATCCCATTAATCAACCTGGAATTTCAGTCTTGATTTTGCCTTATTACTGGCTAAGCCAGTTTTTCAAGGGGAAAACCCTTCTCTTCATCCTGAAGGGGAGCCTTTCCATCTGGGCCGTCCTTTTAGGTCTTCAACTTTACCTTCTTCTGGGAGAACTTTGGAAGAATGAAAAGTTGGCTCTCCTTCTCTGGTTTTTTTACTCTTTCTCGGTCCCCATTCTTTTTTATTCCATTCATATCTATCCCGAAATCCCAATCGCCCTTTTTTCCATCTACATATTCAGAAAAATCCGTCTTAAACACATCCTATCTCTATTCCAGTATGTTTTTCTTGGCTTTATTCTCTCCCTATTCCTCTGGTTCGGTCTTAAGTACAACATGATCTTCTGGCCCCTTCTCTTAGTTTCTATTTACTTACTTTTAAGACAACACAAAGCTAGGTGGAAGATAATTTATTTTCTCGCTTTTCCTCTTCTTTCTCTTTTCCTTTTCTATTTATATCTCTACGAGCTCTACGGAAGTTTTTATCCCATCGCGATCTATGAAGGAGTCATAACTCCTGAAGTCATAAGTCTCTTTAAGGAAGCAGCATTCAAAACTCCGGTACTCCTGCGGATTGATAGTTTTCTGGATTATTTTCTCGACCAAAGAGACGGCCTCCTCCTCTATTCTCCTCTCTTTTTCTTCGCCTTCCTGGGTCTGGTTGAGATCTTCCGCCGAGCAAAGAAAGACCTGCTCATGCTGCTGTTCCTTTTCCTACCCTTTGTTCTGAATTACGCCTTCTTCACTCACCGCCAGGGATATTCCCCTCAAGGACGCGTCTTAACTGCCCTCTCCTGGATCGGAGTCATCTTGGTCAGCTATTTTCTAGTCTATAACCGTAAAAAATTCTACTCCTTTCTCTTTTGGCTCGCCTGTTTGGTCGGCTTGGCTATCGTCATCATCCTCCTCCAGAATCCGTTTTTCCTTTACCAGCCGACTACACACGAATACACCTTCCGGGGCGGAGACCTCTTTATCTCCTTGAGCAATCTCTACTTCTACTTGCCCAGCCTTCTTCCCTCTTTTATTAAGGTGAATAATGTTGGCTACCTCCCCAATTATGTTTGGTTAATCTTGGTAGGAATTTTTATTATTGCCTATCTTTCGAAAAAGGAATTTGGGCAACCCTCCAAACTTTCCTTTCAAATTCTCTTCACTATGGGCGGCCTTCTCCTGCTTTTCTTCTGGTTCATATTTTATCCCCGTCTCGTTCTGTCCTTCCCCACAAACATATCCTACCCGGACGACAAAAAAATCATACTCTACTCTATCGATCGAAATGCACAAATGAGAAAGCCAGGCGAATTCTATCTTCTTCGAGATAACCGCTCATTTAAGTTTAATTTCACTTCCTGGAGAGAAATCCAAAAGATGAAATTTGAGTTCGGCTCCTTAGAAGGAGACTATCAGGTAGAACTGAGAATCTTCGATGAGCTTCTCTTCAGGGAAAAAACCGCCAAAGAAATCAGAACTCTGGTCTTCTCTTCTCCCCCTCTTTACCGCCTGAAGAGCAAGTATCTTTACAGCCTCCGCTTGGATCTGAAGAATATTTCAGATGTTAATACCGTTGAAAATCCCTATTTCTTCTCCATTCAACCTCTCAAATAGCTATTCCTCAAGACTCAGCCGAGCCTAAATTTTTTCCTGTCCAATCCTTCTCCTGGAGTCTTATGGCGTTCAGCTTTTTCTATTAAAGGAATCAAATCGGGGATAAGCATTCAGGTCCCAAGAAAAAGATGTTACCAGGTGTCGGTTGAGTTTCTCCAGAGCGAGGGCAGCCACCATGGCGGCATTATCCGTACAAAATTCAGCAGAAGGAATAATAAATTTCAGGTGAAGTTGCTGGGCAAATTCCTTGAATTCTCTTCTCAACTTTTTATTCCTGGCCACACCTCCAGAGAGGATGAGCGCCTTCGGTTTTAATCTTTTTATCCCCTGGGCTAGATTGTGAAGAAGAGCGCGGATGATGGCTTTCTCAAAGCTGGCCAGGAAATCAAGAAAGCCTGGATGATTTTGTGATATTTTGTACTCCTTGATCTGTCTTAGAGCTGCAGTCTTAAGACCGCTGAAACTGAAATCGAGGCTTCTGTCTGTCATTCGTGGCAGAGCAAAAGAGAAGGCTTCAGGATTCCCCTCCTCCGCCAGTTTATCGATTATCGGGCCCCCTGGATACCCTAATTCCAGGAATTTGGCTATCTTATCTAGGGCTTCGCCTGCCGCATCATCCCTAGTCTTCCCGATGAGTTCATAGCTCAATCTTTTTTTCATGAATATGATGGAAGTATGACCTCCTGAAACCACCAGAGCCAGAGCAGGGAAAGGAATCTGCTTCTCTTCCAGGAAAGCCGCCTCTATATGGGCCTCTAGGTGGTCAATGCCTATAAGGGGCTTTTTAAAATAGTAAGCCAAGCCCTTGGCAAAGGAGAGTCCTACCAAAAGGGATCCGATCAGGCCTGGTCCCTGGGTCACTCCGTAAGCGTCAATCTGATCAAGCTTCAATCGAGAGCGATTTAAACACTCCTGAACCACGTAGTTGAGAAAGGTCATGTGCTGACGGGAAGCCAGCTCAGGCACCACGCCGCCGTAAGGAGCGTGAATTTCATCCTGGGAGAGAACAACACTAGAAAGAATCTCATAATCATCAGTGAAGACAGCTGCTGCGGTCTCATCACAAGAGGTCTCTATTCCCAGGACATGTTTCACTTTTTTCCCTGTAGATCTGATTTTTCTCATTCGTTCTTCCATCTAGCGGGACATTTAAATTTTCTCTAATCCCTCCAGACTCTTCTCATAAGGAGAACGGGCAATTCCCTTTTCGGTTATTATAGCAGAAATATAGGAAGCAGGAGTGACATCAAAAGCTGGGTTCATCACTTTGACTTGAGGCAAGGTGATGCATCGACCTTTGATCTCTCTGACTTCTTCAGGGCTCCTTTGCTCGATCGGAATTTCTTGACCGTCGGATATACCGAAATCTATGGTGCTTAAAGGAGCCGCAACATAAAAATGAAGGCCATGTTCCTTGGCCAGAACAGCAAGAGTGTAAGTGCCAATCTTATTGGCTGCATCTCCGTTTCGAGCAATCCTGTCAGCCCCAGTGATAACCAAAGATACCCTTCCCTTTTGCATCAGCGACCCGGCCATGTTATCCGTGATGAGCGTAACGGGAATCTTAAGCCTATCCAGCTCCCAGCAGGTCAACCTTGCTCCTTGGAGGAAAGGCCGCGTTTCCCCGGCATAGACCTGGATTTTCTTCCCTTGGTTGAAGGCTGCCCGAATGACGCCCAAAGCTGTTCCGTAGCCGGCAGTGGCCAGTTCCCCGGCATTGCAATGAGTCAGGATGGATTGGCCATCCTCGATCAATTCTTTTCCCCAATCACCGATTTTTCTGTTAGCTTCTATATCTTCTTTTTCGATGGCTGCTGCCTCATCGATCAACTTCTCCTTGAGCTGAGCGAAAGGAAGATTGCTGTTGTGCTCAAAAATATGCTTCATTCTTTTAATGGCCCAGAAAAGATTCCTGGCTGTGGGTCTGGTCTTCTCTAAGCGCTCACAAGCCTGCAGAAATTTTTCAGCGACGTCTTCCTTCTCCTGGACCTCCAGAATCCCCAGGGCGATGCCATAAGCCGCGGCCACGCCTATGGCCGGCGCTCCCCTGATAATCATCTTTTCAATGGCTTCAGCCACCTGGTTGTAATCTCTGGCTTCGACATAAATTTCCTCTTCAGGCAACTTCCTTTGGTCAATCATGATGACCTTATCCTTATCCCATTTAATAGTAGGTAACATGGTTCACCTCAATATAGTTTGTCTAGTTTATTCAGTTTTTCTAGTTTGTCTAGTTTATCTAGTTTTTCTGGTTTGTCTAGTATTTTGAGTTTATCTAGTTAATCCAGTTTGTCTATTTTTTTTAAACCAAAGGCAAGTCAAAATAATAAAAAGCCTTTGCTTAACCCTATTGCCTTCATCCTCGTGCCAAAAGGCCTCTTTACCCCATCCCAGTTTTATCACTTAACTTCCAGGAGAACCAAGAAAGCTTCCTGCGGAATCTCTACCCGTCCAATCTTCTTCATTCTTTTCTTTCCTGACTTCTGCTTCTCTAGGAGCTTCATTTTCCGAGTATAATCTCCCCCATAAAGTTTGGCCAGAACATCCTTGCGAAAAGGTTTTATGGTTTCTCGGGCAATCACTCTCTTTCCCAAGGCCGCTTGAAGGGACACTTCAAAGTGCTGGCGAGGAATAAGCTTTCTCATCTTCTGCACCAGAATCCTTCCTGTTTGATAAGCCTTATCCTTATGCACAATCAGCGAAAGAGCATCCACCTGCTCCCTGTTGATCAGAATCTCCAGTTTCACCAGGGGTGCTACCCTGTAGCCTGAAAATTCGTAATCCATGGAAGCATATCCTTGGGAAACAGATTTGAGCTGACTATAAAAATCAAAAACGACTTCATTCAGGGGAAGAAGGTAAGTTAAAAAAATGCGCTGAGGGCTTATGTATTCCAGCTTCTTTTGCTCCCCACGCTTGCTCTCCAGAAGCTTGAGAACACTCCCGAGATATTTCGCTGGAGTCAATACGATCGCCTCTATCAAAGGTTCTTCTATCTTCTCGATATCTTGAGGAGCTGGCATATGAGTGGGGTTGCGGATTTCGCGGGATTGATGATTTTTGGACGTGACCATGTAACCCACGCTCGGGGCAGTAGTGATGAGGGCCAAATCAAATTCTCTTTCCAGTCTCTCTTGAATGATTTCCCGGTGGAGAAGCCCCAAAAAACCACATCTGAATCCTATGCCTAAGGCAGGGGAGTTTTCCGGTTCATAATGAAAGGAAGAATCGTTAAGTCTCAGCTTCTCCAGAGCGTCTCTTAGATCATTGACGCTGCATTCTCCTGCCGGGAAAAGCCCACAAAAGACCATAGGCTTTGCTTCTCTAAACCCGGGGAAGGCTTGGGAGGTGGGCCTGTTTTTTCCCGTAATCGTGTCTCCGATGCGAGCATGAGCTAGCTTTTTTAGGCCGGCGATCACGTACCCGACGTCTCCAGCTGTCAGTTGCTCGGTTTTCACTGGCTTGGGAGTCAAGTAGCCGAGTTCTTCGACTCCATAACTGGCGCCTGTGGCCATGAGTTCAATTTGAGAGCCCTGGTGGATTGTTCCGTCAAAAATCCTCACCAGGACCACAACTCCGCGGTAGGAATCAAACCAGGAATCAAAAAGCAAAGCTTTTAGGGGCGCCTCGGGACTGCCCTTCGGAGATGGAATGCGCCCGACAATACTCTTCAGCACCTCGTCGATCCCGATGCCTTTCTTGGCGCTGGTGAGCAGAGCCTCCTCGCCTTTGATGCCTATGATGTTCTCCAATTGTTCTAAGGTCAGCGGGGTATTCGATTGAGGAAGGTCGATCTTGTTTATGACCGGAATAAGAACGAGGTCATTCTGAAGGGCAAGATAGGTATTGGCAATCGTTTGGGCTTCAACACCCTGGGCAGCATCGATAACGAGGAGAGCCCCCTCACAAGCTGCCAAGCTTCGAGAAACCTCATAGGCAAAATCGACATGGCCAGGAGTATCAATCAGGTTCAGGAAATAAGGAGCACCGGACTCCTGCTGGTATCGCAGGCGGGCAGTCTGGGCTTTTATGGTTATTCCCCTTTCCCGTTCCAGATCCATCGTATCCAGGACTTGGTCCTTTCTCTCTCGTGGAGGCAGGGCTCCTGTTAATTCCAAGAGTCGGTCAGCTAGAGTAGACTTTCCATGGTCAATATGGGCAATTATTGAAAAATTCCTTATTCTCTCCATCGGGGTTAGGCTTTCAAGTCTTTTAATATTTTATCCATGCGATGAGAAATGATTTTATCACTATCCATTTTATCATCAATTTTGCGAATCAGATAGGTTATATTTGAGTGTCTGATCCCGATGGGCTCCACGGTCTTGACTTGACTTTTCCGGAGGAGTGAAGTAACTTTCTCTTGAAGAGTTGACGATTAGTCCTCAGAGGAGGTTTAAATGTTTTTGCTTGGTCCTATCGGCCCTACCGAGCTTATTCTTATCATCCTGATCATTGTCATCATTTTCGGAGCTCGAAAGCTTCCTGAATTGGGAAAATCCTTAGGAGAAGGCATAAAGAATTTTCGAAAGTCTATAAGTTCGAAAGAGAAAGGACCCCCTCCTGATAAAGCTGACAAGTCCGAGCCTCCTGCTAAGGAAGAATGAGACGGATTATTGAAAAGTTAGCTCAAAAGCGTAGGAAAAAAGAAGAAGAATTTTCCGATAAACTCAAAACCCTAGAGAAAAAGAGCCAACAAGATCTTTCCCTCCAAAATTCCCGTCGTTTCCAAGACCTGCTTAAACGCCTGGAAAAAGTCTCGAAATCAAAAGAAGCGCCTCCGCAAAAGAAAACACCCGGATTGATCCCATCGATCTCTAAGCTCTCCAAAGATCCCTCTACCAGCGAAAAAATAAGCCAAGAAGCTGGCCTCATTCTCACCGAATTTCAAGGCATCCTGGATCAAAACTTTGCCCAAATCAAAGAGCTCATCTGCCAGGTCACAGAGTTGGTCCGTCTCAATTCTTCTTTGGCCGACGCCAGAGATAGAGAATGGGATGCCCTGGGATCGAACCATGTGGGCATGATCTTTAAGAGCATGGAATGGAGGGTGGATAAGCTGGCGGCTGAATACGAAGATGTGAAGATCTTGATGAAGAAATTTCTTTTTCTCAAAGAACAGCTGAATAAACTTCTATCAGTCTTAGAAGAGAAAAAGACTCCCTCCCCTCCGCAAGTCAAAGAAATCTTGGAACCTTTAGAAGATTGGCAGTATGCCGGGTTCGAAAATCGGTTTCGAGGCTACGAAACTGAAGTCAAGAAACAACAAGTGAGGTATCTGCCCTATTTTAAGAAGAAGGGAAAAGTCCTGGATTTAGGCTGTGGCCGGGGAGAATTCCTGGAACTTCTAGAGAAAAACGGCCTAAAAGGAGTGGGGATAGACATAAACGACCAGATGATCGATATCTGCCTGGAGAAAGGTCTCGACTGTCAGAAGGGCGATATCTTGGAGAAGCTGGCCGAGCACGAGGACGGCTCTCTTTCAGGTATCTTCTCCTCCCAGGTTATCGAGCATTTGCCGCCCTCCTACCTGAAGCGCCTAGTGGAGATGGCCTATTTCAAGCTGGCATCTTCCAGCTGTATAGTTCTTGAGACCATAAACCCGGTATCTGTTTTCAGTCTAGTTGAAATCTACTTTTTAGACCTCTCCCACCAAAAACCCATCCATCCCCAGGCAATTAAATTCTTGATGGAAAATACAGGCTTCGATGAAGTGGAGATTGTTTATTCTTCTCCTGTAGAAGCGGAAAGCCTCCAGGATTTACCCGGAAGCGATGAAGCCGCCACCATCTTGAACCAGAACATCGATAAGCTGAATAAACTCCTCTACGCTCCCTCCAATTACGCGGCCATAGGCAAAAAAGCTTGAGAATGTCTCTGTACGCTGGATTCGATCTCGGAGGAACACACCTTAAATACGGTCTGGTCGATGAAAGAGGAAAAATCTCCCTTAAAGAGAAAGTTAGCTCCCCTCCAGAAATCGAGGATTTGCTAGGTCGCATCAAGGACTTATGGCAGGATAAGCTAAAAAAACAGCAGGGGCACATCAGAGCTGTTGGATTCGGATTCCCCGGAATATTTGATCTTAAGGAGAAAAAAACATACCAATCCCCGAACTACCCCTCACTCGATAACTACGATCTCGTTCAAGCTCTTTCTCGTTTCATTGACGTTCCCTTCTGGGTGAATAATGACGCCAACATGGCTGCCTTTGGAGAATTCAAGGCTGGATCGGGTCAGGGCGTCCAGAGCCTAGTTCTGCTCACCATAGGTACAGGTGTTGGCTCAGGAATCATTCTCGAAGGGAAACTCTGGCAGGGCAAATGTGGGTATGCAGGTGAACTGGGACATATAATCGTCAATCCTGAAGGAGAAAAATGCAACTGTGGGGGACAAGGATGCCTGGAGACAGAAGTTTCAGCTCCGAAAATCGTCAAGAATTACATGGCCTTGAAGAAAAAAGAAATGAATATTTCGGCAGAGGAAATTTTTAACCTCGCTAAGAAAGGGGATGAAGAGGCCCGGCAGGCTTTTGCTCAAGCCAGTTTTTATCTGGGAATCGGACTGGCGACAACCTTAAACCTTTTAAACCCAGAAAAAATCCTCCTGGGCGGCGGAGTGATGTCAGCCCAAGAATACCTTCTTCCCGGTGCCCTCGCAGAAGCCAAACGAAGAACCTACCAAGCCTCTTTTGAATGCTGCTTCATAGAAAAGGCAAGCCTCGGGAACGATGCAGGAGTTATTGGATCCGCCCTCTGGGCTGCTGAGCAAATGAACGTTGACCATTTGCTCCTCTAAGAAATTTCTATCTCAAAAGCCAAGTCCTATTTCGCCTCTAAGGGCGAACACTCTGATTAGGGAAAGCTAAAAAACAACCAGCAAAAAAAGACCCGAAACGGGGACGGTTCTTTTTTTAGAACAAAAAGCCTAGGAGCATGAAACTACACACGAGAATAAAAAAAATAGAACCGTCCCCAAACTGAAGGCAAATATCCATTATTTTGAAGAAAAGTCCAATTATTTGAATTTCAAAAGAGGCAAGAATTCTAACTATCATCCAGAAAATAAACGAATTAGAGAATTACAGCTTCTGGCACATTATTTGCATAAGTCTTCAATAAAATAAATTCAATAATTTATAAATTACAAAGTGTTGTGAATAAGAAATTTAAATCTCTCCCAGAGCCCATCATTCCTAAAACCCTAAGCCAATCCATCTACAATTACTTAAAGGAAGCCATCATCAGTCATCAGCTCAAGGCTAATCAAAGAATTAACGAAAAGGAAATTGCCGAGCTTTTCCAGGTGAGCATCACGCCCGTGAGAGAGGCTGTTTTGAGACTGGGTGCCGAAGGATTCGTTGACAGCAATTTTCACCGAGAAGCAATGGTCAGCAAAGTCTCATACCAGGAATTGAAGGAAATCTTTCAAGTTCTAGGCGTCCTCGATAGCCTTGCGGCAGGTTTAATCCTAGATACTCTCAATCAAGACGAATTGAAAGAGCTAGAGAGTTTAACGAAAAAAATGGAGCGCCACTGTCATCTCAATTCAATAGATAAATATCTGGAACTCAACATCTCGATCCATAATAAAATATGGGATTCCATCCCCAATAAATTTCTCCAAACGACCCTCCGTTATGTTAACGCTCAAACGCTAAGGTACAGTTACGCTTTCCTTCAGGCTTACCGCAAACAAGGAGTGCTGAAAAGGTCTCTAGATGAACATAAAGAAATACTCAAGGCTCTTAACAACAAAAATAAAAAGAAGCTTAAAGGACTGATGTCGAAACACTGGGGATCGCTCCTCGAGTCCTCACCTTCTGAGAAAAGATGGAAAGAATATTTGGATGACAGAGCCTAAAAGGAGCTTCTGGTCCTCTTCAGATGGCTAAGGAAAAGAAAAGGACCATCTGTTTTCATTTCTTTTCATTTTCCAAAAAAGCAACTCGATAAGATTTTCTGAAGTTATAAAAGTAATGAATACCAGACCCAGGCTATTGTAAAAGAAAAGCATAATTGTTATGATTATCAGCTAATTAAACAAGAAAGGTGAATACCCAAAACCGAAGAAATCACACCCATTCCTATCCTCAATACATTGCCCTGAATACAAGGAGGCACAAGTGAGAAAGAGACTCTTAAAGGTAACTTTCCTTATATATTTATCCCTAAGTCTGGCCTCTTTTGCCACAGCTCAAAGACTCACCGGCTGCCTCAAAGGTAAGGTTACTGATACACAAGGATTCCCTCTCCCCGGAGCTTTCGTCTACGTTTCCTCTGCCGACTTGCTGGGAATTCGGACTTATATAACATCAGATACAGGAGCCATCAGATTGCCCTCCCTTCCTCCTGGAAAATACACAGTCATTGTAGAAATGCCCGGTTTTAAGACAGTCAACATCGAAAATATCATTATCCGGGTCGGAAAGACGACCACGATTAACGTCTCCCTGGAAATGACGAACATAGAAGAAGAGATCACCTTGAGAGTACCAACGCCGGCAGCCGATGTAGAATCACCAAAAATAGCCTTTGCGCTGGAGAGGGAACTTCTGGACAAGATTCCTTTGACCAGAGATTTCTCGGCCATTATTAATTCTGTATCTGGAATCTCTTCTGAAAGTTTATACAGCCAGCAATCACACCTGGTTCAGGGCTCCTCAGCCAGAAGTAACACCTATTCTCTCGAAGGGGCGAACATGAATGACCCGGTGGGAATGCATCTCCTCACCGATATAAACTTTGACGTTATCGAAGAGATAGAATTGGAAACAGCCGCTCATCCAGCGGAAATCGGCCACACTGACGGTGGCTTCATCAATGTCGTTACCAAATCAGGTCAGAATAAAGTCAACGCAGAAGTCATCCTCTATCATGGGAGTGAAAAAACATCCAGCAATCTTTGGCCTGGAGAAGAATTAAGCACCATAGGGGTCTCTTCTCCATCCCTGGATAAACGTCTATGGGACTTCTCATTGTCTGTAAGCGGTGCCTTCTTAGAAGACAGATTGTGGTTCTTCGGGAACGCACGCTACCTGACTCAGACACGAACAACTCCTTTCCTTGCTTGGACAGATCCTCAAGGAAACGATCATGAAGAATACACCTGGGGAAATAAAGAATTATGGGGGCTTCTCAAGCTCACCGGACAATTTAGTTCTCAGCTCAGAATTTCCGCAATGTTCAGCTATACTAATCGCTACCGCCCCGCTCATGAATTCCCGTTGAGCTGGAATTTAGCAGAAGAAGCTACCCGGGTCATGGACCATGAGAAAAATTACACCTTAAGCGGAACTCTAAACTATATCCTGGATCAAAATACGTTTGTTGACCTGAGAGCCAGCTACGTCGACCTCCTCCTCCCTTTACTGCTCAATGAGCAGGCAGCAGACAATCCTCAATATTTCAACGAGGGAACGGGTCATACCTGGGGGAGTGCCCAGTTCAACGAAATCCACCAGAACAGAAGATTTCAAGCCGGGGCTCATCTCACTCGCTTTCAGGATAATTTCATGGGAGGAGACCACGAATTAAGGCTAGGGGCTGAATATGAATACACCTATGGAGAATGGAGCTCTTGGAAAGAAGATAATTTATTATTAGATTACTTCTACGGAGACCCCTATTATTTCGGCCTAGCCGAATCTCCAGCCACGGGCAACATTGTTGGCCAAGGCAGGATTCACTTTTACCTGACAGGCCAAATTGAAGGAGTATTAAATCCTAAGACTGAACTAAGAAGATTAGGATTTTATATTCAAGACAAAGCCACCATCGCTTCCAGGCTAACTCTGAGTCTGGGTCTCAGGTTTGATAGAAGCACTGCCAAGCTCCTGCCGCATACTAAGGAAGCAAGCGGAAATCCTGTCTCGGTTGACAACATAGGCGAGGAATTGATTGAACCCCTGTACGGAGTCAATCCCTTCGCTCAAAACACTGTTCAAGAATGGAAGGACTTGATGACTTGGGACTCTCTCTCCCCCCACCTGGGACTGAGCTTTGATATCTATGGAAACGGAAGAACGGTCTTCAAAGCTTCCTATGCTCGCTACAAAGAATATCTGATGCTCCAGTATATCTACCCTCTTAATCCTTTTTCTCCTAGCCGTCTCCACCAGTTCTACTGGTATGATGAAAATATGGATGGGAATGTTGGCATCGACGATACCTATGCTCTTTTCCCCGAAGATTTCAGTCTTTACTCAGAGGATTTCTACGAGAAAAGAATAGACCCTGATATCAAATCTCCTTATCTCGACGAATTCACTATAGGAGTTCAGCAAGAACTCTTTAAGGATTTTTCCGTCCGGATAAACGGCATCTACAAGGTCAAAAGAAACATCATTGAAAACGTGCGTTATGCCCCTGCTCTGGACAAAGACTGGTACACCGTCGAAGATGACACTGAAGGATGGTGGATTCCTTTTAACACGATAGTCCCGGGGACTGACGATTATCCAGATGCTCCTGTGACTGTCTATTTCTGGTCAAAAGATGCTCCTTTGGCCTTTGACCGGATTAAAAATGTTCCTGAATTAGAGAGGAAGTATCAGGCTCTAGAATTGGTATTGAAAAAAAGAATGTCGAACAACTGGCAATTCTTGGGGTCAGCCATCTTGAGCAAATCCAATGGCAATATCGGTTTAGGTTACAACGCCAGCTCTGGATTTTCCAGGGCTGGAGAAAGTCCTAACTATTTCGTCAATCTTGCCGAAAATTCGACCCTGGATTTTGATCGACCTCTAGTCATCAAACTCATGGGGACCTACCGATTCCCCTATGATTTTTACCTGAGCTTCTTCTACACTCATAGGAGCGGCATCCCCTGGGCACGGAGGGTGACCATTTATCCTCCTTCCTCCTGGTCAGAAGAAGAAAATGCCTACAGCAGTTTTGTGAATGTTCTTCTTGAGGAACCCGGGACTAGGAGAAATAATGCCTATGACAACCTGAATTTGAGAATCGAGAAAGAATTTCAACTAAAAGGTGCAGGAAGAATAAGTTTTTATATTGACATCTTCAATGCTTTGGGAAATAAATACCGCTCTACCATCCAGAATGACGGTGGCTTCTGGTTTCCCTCAGGTGAAAACACAACCGAAGGAAGGCGGGTCTTAGGCTCAGACTACAAGAGGATTGTTGCTGTGACCGGGGTAAGGGCTTTCAGATTCAGCCTGCATATCAGATTTTAGGACCGATATTTCTCTCTGCTGGATTCATCTCGAGTCCTTCATCTTTTCTATGGTGGCAATGATGTTTTGCACGTTGGGCACTTGAGGGCTTTCTGGATCCATCTCGATGAACTTCTGGAAATACTCAAGGGATTTATCAAAGTCGCCCTTGTTTAGATAAACATAGCCCAGCTTCAAATAAGGCTTGGACCATTCCTTCTTAATCTCTATGGCTAATTCAAAATATGCGATAGCCTCGTCGATCTTCTGGTTCGAAAAATATACCTCCCCCACATTATAAGCGGAAACTGCATCCTCAGGGGAAATTTCCAAGGCTTGAGCAAAATATTTCTGAGCATCCTCAAATTTTTCTTTCTGAAGAAACACCTCTCCCAACCCGGCAAGAGCCCGCAGAGAAGTCACTTTCTCTTTATTGTAATCGCCATGAGTCTCAAGGATTTTATCCAGGACAAGCTTAAATTGTTCTTCGGCTTTATCCAGCTCTCTTTTTTTTAGGTAGCAGGTTCCGATGTTGAGATGAATCTGATAAATCTCTGAGTATTTAGTCAACAATTCCTCGAAAACTCCTAAGGCCTCGTCATATTTCTCTTCTTCTAGGAGAAGATTTCCTTTGTCGAGCAGTTGGAAGGACTCCTCATTTGTTTTAAGACCAGCAGGTCCTTTTATTTTTTTTAAGATAAAGGAAAGGGCAGGGTTTTTTCTCAATTGGCGGATGGGTATGTCCACGTAGGAACTGACGTAACCTTCCTTGGAAGCCGTTACTCGCCACTGTCCGGTCCCCATTCCCGCCACCGCGAAATGCCCCTTTTTATCAGTATAGCTCTCGAATTTTGCTTTGGCCCTCAGGCTCTGCACGACGATCAATACACCTTCCAGGGGTTTGCCGTTCTCATCAACTACCGTCCCAGTGATTCTTCCTTTTCCCAAATGGGCTTGAGAGAAGGAAAAGGAGGTTATTCCCAAGAAAAGAAACAGGATTCCCAAGCCCTTGAGGAAACGATTATTTCTTGAAATATTAAGCATCATCTTCTCCTAGCTGATGATGATTTTCCCCACACCTAGCGTAAGAACCTTAATGAGTCCAAATCTTCTAATTTGAGCTCTTTGACTTTTTTTGCCTCTTCCCCTCCGGTCCTGTTTTTGAGGAGAATATGGAACAGGTTTTTTCTCTTTCCCAGCCTTTCCAGATCTGCCTCCAGCGTAAAAGGGATTTTAAGTGTGTGTTTCTGCTGACTCTTCTTCTGGAGCTCGATTTCGTCTATTCGAACAACGATGGAGTCTTCGTATTGCCAAAGAAGCTGGTCGGAAGAATCCATCAGCTCGAGGCTTAAATCCAGGGTTGTCTCGAGTTTATCATCCTCGGATTTGAACCAGATGACAGCGTAGGGAATTTCAATGATGATGAGACCTTCCATTCTATCAGGATGGATGAGATTCGTCTTGATTTCACAATTAAAATCAAAGAGTCCTTTTTCTTTTTCAAACGTCTTCTGAGAAGAAGCAAGGGCCCGGTTTAAGGCTTGAAGATGAGCCAGATTGTATGTGACCAACCTATAAGTTCCGCTACAGAAACCATCAACAAAAATAACTGGGAAATTGCCGTACAACCATGTCTCCTGACAACGGCCGTAAGGACCTGTCCCCATAGGGTAGGTCATGCGATCCGATGGAGGACCAAAAAGAATATAAATTCTTCCCCTGTCAGTCAACCAACCTGGTTTCCCTTCTCCCAGGAAAAGTTCATCAGCCCTATCCACACGTTTAAAATATTCTTTCTTAAACTCATTCTCTTCTGTTTCTGGATCAGGGTCACGGCGCTTCCAGAATTCCTCCTGAAAATTTTCCTTTTCTTCATCAGGAAGTTCGAGGAAAATCTTCCGCTCTTCTTTGGTGATGATATACCTGACTTTTGATAAAAACTCAGCGTTTTCAGGATCAAGCTGACGTTCCAATTTGTAGAGACGACAAGAAGGAAGCAAGAGAAGCAAGAGAACGATCATAACGTACAAAAGTGATTTGTTCATATTTTTTCTCTCATAGCCTCAACCTGGATTGAGGTTGATTGGCCTTCATCTCCAAGGATCATAGCCAAATTGCTGTGGCCTCCATGGGCATTCCAGTTGAAAATGGCCATCTTCCATGGCATTCAATAAATCTTTGCTCCACTCTTAATAATAGACAGCCTGATCGAAAACATCAAGTGCCTTGTTCACCCGCCAGGTGTCACGCCCGTTCTTTCTTCAGAAGTCTACTAAGGGATTCAAAATCTTCTGGGGAAAAATTGCCCCAGAGATAAGGAAAGGTCAGTTTATTATGAAGAAGAGGATCTGCATCTTTGGCGAATATCCCTTTTTCAACCAGCTTATTCCACTCAGCCGTGCCGGGTACAGGTGAAAAATAGGCTAAATGGGGCTTGGCGCCCAGCTGTTGGACTTGACGAACGCTTTCTTGAATTCCCGAAATTTCTTGCTCGGGAAGACCGGTCATCAGATAGACATTGATGTCGTTACGGTGGTATCCGACCTTTTCTAAGTTCTCTAGGGCTTCCTTTAAATCCTCAGCAGACACTTTGGCTGACGCTTTGGCCAAAATCCGTTCCTCGAAGGATTCCTGACTGAGGTAAAGGGATCGGAAATTTGCCTTCTTAAAAAGAGCGGCCAGTTCAAAATTTATCTCCCTGATGTGCAGCCCATTAGGGGTGTGAAATGATAAGGGAAGCTTCCTCTTGATGATATCTTTCAAAAGAGGAATAACGTGATTCCTCTTGTTCAGGAGAAGCGCATCATCGTAGAAGGCGAAATTGCGCGCCTGGAGTTGGCGGTGATGGTATTCCATTTCGTCAGCCACGGAGTCAGGTTTCCTCTGTTCAAAATGACTATAAAGTAAAGAGGCGGCACAAAAAGAACATCGGGAAGGACATCCCCTTGAAGCCAAGATAGGCAGGTCCCGTTTATTCCTTAGCATATCAAGAGCTGGCCAAGGAACGTCTCCAAAAGAATCGATCTGAATTTCGGGAATGCTTCCATCACCCAAGGCCTCTTTGATCACGGAAAAAAGCTTTTTCTCTCCTGGACCTTGAACAACAAAGTCTGCCTCTGTGGAGCTTTGAGCATGCCGGGGCATAAGCGTGGCGTATATTCCGCCTAAAACGACGGGAACTCGACCAAACTTCTGGCGCACAAGCTTTGCCGCCAGTTGGACTCCAGGATACCAATAAGTCATGGTACTGGTTATGAGGACTAGATCAGGAGGTGAAACTTGGCTCAACTCCTGCAGGAATAGGGAAACAGGGATTCCGTACCGAGAATATTTCCTCGGAACATTCTTCAATATCACCGGCTTTACAACCTCCTCCTTGGGAAACGGGCCTCTCCCGTCCGCCTTGGCTTTCATTTTCTTGGGCAGCAGGGGATGGTAGCGGTCCAAACAGTCGATAAAGCTCAGCCTGAAGCTGGTATGCTTCCTGAGGATGGAGGCCACGTACAGGAGTCCCAGAGGCCTTAGCCAGAAATCATAGGCTGTAAAATCATATATCCAAGGATTTATCAGGAGAATATTCCTCGTGATAGGCATGAATCAATCTGATGATCTGAAAGGGCTTCAGTCTTGCTTTCTTCCTGGTGCGGAAGGTGGGACTCGAACCCACACGGTCTAAAAGACCATAAACTCCTGAGGCTTACGCGTCTACCAATTCCGCCACTTCCGCACCAATATTTTCTTAGCGAAAGTATTGAGAACTAATCGAGTTCTCTGGCTTCAAAAGTATTATAATTCTTGCCCTTAAAAGAGTAAAGCCCAATAAAAAGAGACTAGCTCTATTCTCTAGGATTTTTAAATATCTTAACATGAATTACGAATTGTTGAACTGATCCCCTTGACAAACAAGGATTCAGTTCTTATTTTAGGTAAGGGTGAACTTCTCCACAATCCATCCTCGACTAAAGAATTTTCTTTTGGAATCGATCTCTATTCTAAAGGAGGACGCATGAAATTAATGAGCCGGGAGCAAATTGAAACCCTGGCTGGATTCAAAAGCGAGGATTATCTTACGACATCTTTCTATCTGGATACGGATAAAAGCCGGAGGACAAAAAAAGAAATAAACCTCTCTTTTAAAAACCTTTTGAATAAAAATCAGGCTCTTATAAATGATTTCGACCTTGCAAGGGAGAAAAAAGAATCTCTTTTCAAGGACCTAGAAAAAATCAGACGTTTCTTCAACCAGAACAGCAATTCCTACAGATCATCAGGTCTTGCCATATTTTCCTGCTCGAAGAAAGACTTCTGGCATATTTTCAATCTCCCTAATCCACCGCGGAACATGATCGTGTTTGACCACAATCCTTATGTGAGACCGCTTTCGGCCATGCTGGATGAATACCACTCTATTTGTGCTCTCCTTTTAGATCGGAGAGAAGCCATCTGGTATGAAATTTTCATGGGAGATATTTCCCTTCTCCAAAATCTCATCGCCGATGTCCCTCCCAAAGTCAGAGAAGGAGGGTGGGAAGGCTATGAATCAAAAAGAATCGAAAGACACGTAGCCACCCATCTTCATGAGCACTTCAAGAGTACTGGTCAGGTGACCTTCGACCTTTTCAAGAAAAATCATTTTGACTGGCTTTTTGTTGGCTGTGGAGATGAACACTGGAAAAAATTTGAACCGCTCCTTCACCCTTATATCAAGAATAGGCTCAAAGGCAGGATCAGGACTAAGCCCAGCGATTCCCCAGATAAAGTACTTTCAGAATCCCTCAAGCTAGAAAAGATACTGAAAAAAGAAGAGGAGGAGGAAATTGTGGTTCGCCTCATCTCAGAGCTGGAAAAAGGCGGACTGGCCGTTTCTGGGGTGAATGATACATTGAAGAAGCTCAACCAAGCCGAAGTTCAAACTCTGGTCGTGACGCGCAATTTTTCAAAGCAGGGAAAGATCTGCCCTAAGTGCAACTTCCTGTACCTGGACGAACCTCGCTGTCCTTCCTGTCAGGTAAAAACAGAAAAAGTGGTGGATATCATCGACGAGGCTGTGGAAATTGCTATGAACAAAAAATGCCAGGTCAAACACGTCACTCCTCCCTCAAAGCTGAGGAGGTACGGAAACATAGGTGCTTTCTTGAGGTATAAGACCTAGACCCAAAGCCTGTAACTGATCCTACTGTTAAAAAGAGATGGGGACGGTTCTATTTTTTAAAATGGAACCATCCCCTTAAACTTAATTTGTTTTAAACCTGACGCGGTCGAATAGACTATAGATAATGGGGATGACAAAGAGGGTCAGGAACGTCGTAGCTGTCAATCCTCCGATAACCGCGATGGCCATCGGGGCTCTCATCTCAGCCCCTTCGGAAACGCTCAACGCCATGGGCAACATCCCTAAGATCGTGGTGAAGGCGGTGATCAATACAGGCCGCAGACGAACCGTGCAGGCTTGTAGAAGAGCTTCTCTCTTCTCGATTCCTCGTCTTTTCAACTGGTTTACGTAGTCCACCATGACGATCCCGTTGTTGACAGCGATTCCTCCCAGCATGATAAACCCGATCAGGGCCGGAAGACTGACTGGCTGGCCTGAAATAAGCAGGGCCAGAATCACTCCCACAATAGCCAGCGGAATCGTGAACATGATCACGAAGGGATGTTTAAAAGATTCAAATTGAGAAGCCATGATCATGTAGACCAGGAGAGTGGCCAGGGCAAAAGCACCAGCCATGATGATGAAAGCCTCCTGCATCTGTTCATACTGGCCGCCGAATTCGATGAAATATCCTGAAGGCAATCCTTTCTCGACTTGATCTATTCTCTTTTTTATGTCCCTCACTACGCTACCCAAATCTCTTCCGGAGATGTTAGCCGTAACATTTACTACTCGAGCCTGATTTTCTCGGTTTATCCGGATGGGGCCTTCGCCTTTCTCGATGGAAGCGACCTGTTCTAAACTGACCATATTGTTAAACGGCGTCATGATCGGAATACTCTTTATATCATCCAGACTGTCTCTAAACTTTTCTTTAAACCGAACCCGGATGTCGAATTCCTCGTTTCCTTCTCGGTATCGAGTCACCACCTTACCCAAGGAGGCGGTCTGAACCGCATTGGCCACCTGGTTCACCTGCAAACCCATCCGAGAAGCCTTTTCCCGATCTATGGAGATATGATACTCGGGTTTTCCCTCGGCTAAACTATGGGTAACATCCCTCAAGCCTTCTACACCCTGGATTCTATCCACAATGCTATCGGCAACATCTCCGAGAACATTAATGTCTTTGCCAAAGATTTTTATCTCGATAGGAGCTGACTCTCCTCCTGCCATGGCTGCCCCGAAATCAATGGCTTCGATCTTGGCATCTTTCAGCTTGGGGAGTTTCCCTCGAATTTCTTCCAGGATTTCCTGATCAGACAGATCTCTCTCTTTTTTTCTGACCAGCCCCACCCAGACCAATCCTTCATGGGAACCGGTGGTAGAAAATCCTCCGGCCATATCAGCCGGGTTCTGTTCTGCTTGTGAGCCGGCCTGAGCAGAAACTGTTTCCACTCCCGGCGCAGCAGCGAGCTGCCTTTCCACTATCTTCACAACTCGATCCGTCTCTTCAAGAGAGGTTCCCACTGGCATCTTCACCGAAAGGATAAGCATTTCTCTATCCATGGCTGGCATGAATTCTGTGCCTAAGAAAGGAACGATGGCAAAAGAGATGATCAGTAGGCCCAACGTTCCTCCGAGCACCAGCCATCTTCGCTTGAGAGCGCCGTGAAGTATTCTTCGGTAAAAACTCCGGGCTTTATCAAACTGTCTTGTCATTTTTTTCTTTGCCTGATTTCCCTGATTGTTATTGGCCTTGAACAAGAGAGAAGCCACCATGGGAACAACGGTGAGAGCCACGAAAAGAGAGGCCACTAGAGCAAAGGCTATGGATAAAGCTAGGCCTCGCGTCATCCTCCCCGTGAGACCCCGAGCAAACACCATCGGGAAAAAGACAGCAATCGTGGTCAGCGTCGAAGCCGTGATGGCCATTCCCACCTCAGAGGCACCTCTTTTGGCAGATTCTTCCCTGCCTTTGCCTTCTTCCATATGCCGGAAGATATTCTCAATAACCACCACGGCGTTATCCACTAGCATCCCAATGCCCAAAGCCAAGCCTCCAAGGGTTAGCAAGTTGAGCGTATAACCAGCCAGATAAAGGGCAATAAAAGTCGTGATAACGGAGAGCGGAATAGCCAGGGCAATGGTCACTGTCGGACGCCAGTTGCGAAGGAAGACCAGGATGAAAAAGATGGCCAAGACACCACCCACTAAGGCATTATTTCCAGTCCTCCTTGTAACTCTCTGGATCATCTCTGACTGGTCCATGAAAGGGAAAAATGTTATGTCTGGAGGAAGGGTGGCCTTTATTTTTTCCAGCTCTTTGTTGACGGCTCTGGCTGTAATGACTGTGTTGGCTCCAGATCGCTTGCTGATAAAATAGAAGATCCCTTTTTCACCCTGGATTCGGGCTACAAACCGCGTATCCTTCATGGCGTCTCTTACTTCAGCCACATCGCCCAGATACACAGGTTGTCCGGTTTGAGTCGAGCCGATGATGGTACTCCGGATATCTTCCAGAGTTTTGAATTCTCCCAGGGTTCTCAACAAAAACTCGGAATGCCTCTCCACAATCCGCCCGGCAGGGAGATTCAGATTTTCCATCCTGAGGGCAAAAAGAACCTGGTCTAAGGAAATATTAAGTGATTCAAGAGCAGCTTTGTCTATATCCACCAGGATTTCTCGGATATCCATCGAAAACACTTGAGCAGAAGCCACTCCATCAATCCTCTCCAGCCTAGGTGCTACTTCATCTTCTATCAACTCTTTTAGTTCATAAGTCGGCCGGTTGGCAGTGATGCCGCCAAATATGATAGGCATCTGACCAAGGTCGAACTTAACCACCAAGGGGTCAGAGGCTTCCTCGGGCAGAAAATTCCGGTAGAGACCGATCTGATCTCTGATATCTTGAGCGGCGAAATCAAGATTGGTCCCCCACTCAAATTCGGTCATGATCACCGAAGCCCCTTCCAGGGTCATAGAATCGACCCTTTTCACCCGATTGATCGTGTTAATGATCTGCTCCAATGGTCGAGTGATGGTGTTTTCGATGTCCTCTGAAGAAGCTCCTGAATAGGTGGTCACTACGGATACTGTGGGAAACTCAAGATCCGGAAAAAAATCTAAACCCAGTTTGGTAAAGGCGAGAAAACCTAGGACCACTAGAATCATGGCCAGCATGGCCGTGGTGACTTTTCGGTTAACAGAAAATTCAGGTATTTTCATTGGATAACCTCTTGAATGTCAATTTTTGCTCCATCCTCAAGAGCATAGTTGCCTTCCGTGACAACAAGATCTCCTTCCTTGAGTCCGTTGAGAATCTCAACCAGGTCGGCATTTTGCAGGCCGAGAGTGACCTCTCTTCTCTGCGCCTGATTGTTCGCTCCGACCAGAAAAACATATTTGCTCTCCAGGACTGACTTTTGAGGAATAACTAGGGCATCTTCGTGAGTACTGACTTCAAGCGTGACTTCCCCAAAAGTGTTGGGTCTTAATACAAAATCAGAATTATTGATTCTCACCTCGACTTTGAATTTTTTTGTCAGAGGATCTGCGGTCAAGTTCACTATGGCCACCCGTCCTTGGAAAGCCTTATCCGGAAAAACTGTCACCAGGAGCTGGGCAGGCTGGCCTTTTTTAATCCGCACAATATCCCGATGGGGAACATCGACTTCAATCTTTACTCGCGAAAAATCCATCAAGGTCAAGACTCCACTGGATGCGGAAAAGCCTCCCATCATGGGATTGATGACATCACCAACCTCTGCGTTCTTGGAGGCTACCACACCGCTGAAAGGTGCTTTCATGAGCGAGACATCCAGGCTGTGCTGGGCTAGATTCAAAGCCGCTCGCGCCTGCTGGAGTTGAGCTTCGGCCGCTTCATAAGCCAGTTTGATTTTTTCATACTGCTGATCGGATACAGCCTTCTCGCTTTTTAAACGCTCCATTCTTTCCATGTTCCTTTGGGCGTCTTTGTGATTGGCTTCTGCCACTGCCAAAGCAGCTTTCGCTTGTTCAAGCTGAAGGCGAATGGCTCTTGTATCCAGCTCAGCCAAAAGCTGCCCCTCTCGGACTCTTTCTCCTTCTTCGACATGTATCTTGGCAATCTTTCCTCCTACATCAGGAGTGATGTTTACATTCTTCAGCGCCTCGATAACTCCTGTATAATGAAGTTTCTCCGAGATTTTCTGCTTTTTGACTTCGAAAACCTTGACCGACGCTGCCCCAAAGCTTTCTTCTTCTAGGGCTTCTTTCTTTTCCGGAGGGCGGCAGGAAAGAATAGAAAGTAAAAGAAATAGCGCTACACATACCTTAACCATCACTATTTTTTTCATTCAATTCCTCCATGTATCGTGAACATTCTGATTGTTCATTTTCATTATCCATCAGTCCAGTTGACTCCCCTGGCCTTTTCCAGCTGGGCCAGAGACATGACATAATCAAAAAGGGCCTGCGAGTAGTTTGTTTTTGCCTGGCTCAAAGCGGCTTGAGCCTGAGAGACATCAAGGACTGTTACCATGCCTTCGGCATAATTCAGTTCAGCAATCCGCAGACTCTCCTGAGCCTGCTCGACATTTTTTTCCTGGGAGAGAAGAGATTCCTTGGCTTCGTTTAGCTTTAGAGTGGCTTGTCTAATCTCAAACCTTACCATATCGACCAGTCCTTTTTGAGAAAGCTCGAGCTCCCGAATCATGGCTTTTGACCGTGCCACTCGGGCCGAGGTGGAAAAGCCGTTAAAAATGGGAAGGGTGAGGACCAGATTGACTGCATAAAAATCCTGCCAGGTGTCCTCTTGGAAGTTAAACTTATCTGCCCAGAAATTATAGGTGCCGGATACCGCGACAGAAGGCAGATTGGAGGCTCGGGCCAACTTTAACATTTCCCCGGCCATCTGTTTCTGATAACTGAGCTGACTGATCTCTGGCCTGTTATTCAATGCTTCTGCCAGAGACTTCTCTAAATCTGCCTCGTAGGGTTCATAGGTGAGCTCTCCCTTGATTTCAACAGGTTTTTCTAAATCCAACCCTAAGATAGTTTTCAGGCTGAGTTCGGCAATCTTGAGATTATTCCGGGCCTTAATCAACTGAGGCTTCAGGTTGGCAACTTGGACCTCGGACCTCAAGAGGTCGAACTTGGAAGCCATACCCACCTCATAAAGACTTTTCACATTCTTATAGAGTTTCTCAGCCACATCTACCGCCTCTTCAGCGACTTTTACGAATTCTTTGGACAGCAGATACCCATAAAAAGCGCTTTTGGCGTTGAAGACTGTGGCCTGAGTAGACTGACGAACATATTCTTCAGTAGAGAGGAGATTATATTTAGCCTGACGAAAACCAGAAGTTAACCTGCCACTGGTGAACAAGGGAATGGAAAGGGACATCGAGAACTGGTAATCCCGGGTAAAGTCCACCGAAACTCTCTGGGGAGGCTCTCCGGGAATGAAAGAGGGAAATTCTAGTTCAAAAACCTTTTCATCTAGAGTATGGAGGCCTTGGGCATTGAGAGAAGGAAAAAAGTTAGAGGCAGCCTCTCTAACTTGAGATCTGGCAGCCTCGACCCTCTCCTCAGCAGCCAGATGATAGGGATTCTGAGAGAGAGCCAGTTGAATGCACTTCTCAAGAGTCAGGGTCATCTTTTCCTGGGAAAAAGAAAATCTCCCTGAGACCAAAAGTAAAGATATGAAAGAGGCGATCGATAATATTTTCTTCGCTATCTGCATTTCTATCTCCTTTTCATGCTTTTCTGCCTTTTTTTATGCCGTTAAGGAAAAAACTGTGTATCAAATCTGTGCTTTCCTTTATCTTGTAATCTCCATCTTGTACGGGACCCTTGAAATGAAACCCCCGGAGCATCGCTCCCAAAACGAAACAGGCATCCTTGATATCGACTTTCCGAAATTCTCCTGATTCAATTCCCTCATTGATGATTTCGCACATGATATTATAAATATCTTCCATCTTGGCTTTGAAATCAGCCGGAATTCGGGGATGCTCGGATGACGGAAAAAGTCGTTCTCTTGGGTCTATGTTTAAGATCTTTTTCATCAAAGATCTTTCTAAGACCAGTATTCGAGCCAGATTTTTCTTCTGCTGATAATAGGAAGACATACAATGAATGAGCTCCCACAATTTCTCTACGGCGCTTCTCTTTTCCAGCAGTATTTTGGTCATTTTCTGATGAACATCACCGAATGATTTGTTGATTATCTCGAGGAATATCGCGCTTTTGCTTTTGAAATAACGGTAGAGGGTGACCTTAGAAAATTGAGCTTCCTCAGCAATCTGATCCATGGTAGCCAAACTGTACCCCTTCAGAGTAAAGACTTTTTCCGCTGCCTTTAAGATAAACTCTTTGTTTTCTTCTATTCGGTGCCTTTTTCTTTCATTCCTAAGGTCGTCTTTTTTCATTATTGTACCTATAGGTTTTATTAATTAACTATTAAGTTCATTAATTGAACTAATAAGTTAATTTAACATATTCCTGCCTTCCCGTCAAACCCAACGTTGCCTAAACAGCCTTCAATCCAGCCCTGAAGTTGAAAAAATTCTCAACCCATTCACCCGGCCCATGGGAATCGCCCTTGAGCCTTTATGGCGTGGCCTCATGATTATCAGAAACACTAGATAATCCACCAGGTATGAATACCTCTTTTCAACCGCAGAGCCTGATCCCAGTCTCATCTATGAGGCTTTCCAGCACTCAATCTTCTTTCTTATAGAATTATTTGTTTGTTTAATTTAATATAATAGATGAAGCCTAAATATTATTTATACGTTCATGGCTAAAAAGGTTTTCAATCCTTTCTTTCTTCTATTCCTCGGCTCTCTTTCTCTACTGCTACTTGCTTTTCATCCTTTTTCACTATTTCCAGAAAAGAAGACTCCTCTCTGGTGGGATTTAAAAATTGTCATTATTACTGACGGAGAATACAGCCTCAAACAGAGAAAGATATCTTATTCAGGAGATTATACCTTTAAAATTGTCTGGACAGGAAGCATAGAGAAAGAAAAGGACGATGCAGACTACATTCTGTATCACAAAGAATGCCATCTTACGAACTGGAAGGCTGAAGAAAAAAAGATATCCCCTGAACTTGTGCAAACGAAAAGAGAAAACGACTTCAAACAGAAACCGACCTTCCATCTCAAATATCTTCTGCGGCAAGAGAAGAAACTTCATTTTCACTTTAGAGTGGAAGGATTCCCGATCCCTCAGAATGAGTCAAACGGCAAGATTTCCCTTCATCTGCCCTGTTATAATGAGAATACGGACTTAAATCCTGATACAGAATATGCGCCTTTCATCATAGAAGGCTCGAACCAGGTCTTTTTGGGAGAAAAAGAAATCTACGCTGCCGCAGTGAAGAGAGAATTCAGCTGGACTTGGAAGCTTAAAAAATGGACGCTGGGCTTTGACGATCCTACCCGCCTCTTTAACCATCATGAGGCCAAACTGAGATTATCAATAACACCACACTATTAGAAAATTATCTTTCCTGTCTTTCCTTTATCATCCAAGAGATAGAAAAAGGGAAGCCAGAACAAGTTTTTTTAAGGAGGAGAAATGACCAGTGAATTGACACGATTCAAGCAGTTCCGCGCCAAGATGAACAAAAGGATTCTGGAGAGCGAAAACAAGGAAATCCAGCGCTTCTTTGCCCTGGATAAATATGCCTATCAAGAAGGAGCTTTACCTGCAGAAACTAAAGAGCTTTTGGGACTCGTGGCTTCTCTGGCCCTAAGATGTAACGACTGTGTGACCTACCATTTGATACGTTGTGTCCAGCTTGGCTTGACTAACGAGCAGCTCTATGAGGCCCTGAATGTCGGCCTTCTGGTTGGAGGTTCCATTGTTATTCCCCACTTGAGAAAATCCATGGCTATGCTGGATGAAATCCGCAAGGAGGAAAAAAAGTAAAACTGTAAAAGAGGGACAGTTCTGTTTGTATAAAGTTCCTTATTTCATCGTTTTCTATAAAGAACAAGTAGAACCGTCACTCATTTTTTGCTTCAAGCTCGGGGGTGATACTTATCATAGACACGACGGAGTCTTTCGCGGCTGACATGGGTGTAGATCTGTGTCGAAGTGATCTGGCTGTGACCCAGCATCAGCTGCACAGACCTCAAGTCAGCCCCTCTTTCCAGGAGATGGGTGGCGAAAGTATGGCGGAGAATATGGGGGCTTATCTTAGAAGAGAGGTTAGCCTTTTGAGCGTAAGTCTTGAGGAGTTTCCAGAATCCTTGCCGGGTAAACGCGTCACCACGATAGGTAAGAAAGAGATAATCATGGGACCGCTTCAAAAGCTTGGGCCGGGCATTTTTCAAATACTCCTGGAGAGCTTTTACGGCTGAATTCCCGAGCGGCACAATCCTCTCTTTTCCTCCCTTCCCTCTGCAGATGAGAAATCCATCCCTTAAATTTATATCTTTGGTCTTCAACATGACCAGCTCTGAGACCCTCAGGCCAGTTGCATAAAGAAGTTCCAACATCGCTTTATCTCTAAGGCCCCTGACGGCTCCTTCATCAGGTTGGCTCAACAGCCGCTCCACTTCCTTCATCCTCAGATATTTGGGCAGGGACAGCATGGACTTTGGAGAATGCAGACTCAAGGCTGGATTCTTGGTCATAACTCCATCCAACACCAAAAATTTATAGAAAGCCTTCAGAGAAGAGATGAGCCGGGTAACGGATCGAGCCGAAAGACCGGAGCGGCTGACCTGCTGAACGAATTTACCCAAGACGTCTTCCCCAGGGTCCAAGAATGATATCTTCAATCTTTGCAAGAATCGAAAGAACTTCTTGATGTCTCTGCCGTAAGAGAGAATCGTATTCTCAGAGAGTCCTTTCTCGACAGAGAGGAATTCGAGGAAGGACTGAAGAACATCCTCAGACGAGGAAATGTCTTTCATCATATAAAAGGATTCGTGTTTTTTTCTTGGCCAACAGAAGTGGAAGGTCCGTGGCCTGGAAGAACAACCATTTCCTCAGGCAAAGTCAATATTTTATTCTTCAAGGAGTTCTCCATTTCTTTCCAATTGCCCCCGGGAAGATCCGTTCGGCCTACACCCCCACAAAAAAGAGTATCGCCAGAAAGGACGAAGGTGTCTGCTATGAAACTGACACTTCCTGGAGAGTGTCCAGGAGTATGGAGAACCTGGAGAGAGGAGTTTCCGACCCTGATTTTTTCACTATCTTTGAAGAAGCTATCCGCCGGGGGAGAGCTTTTGGCCTGGAGGAAAAAGCTTAATTCTGATTGCTGTTCATTCCCTAACATATGACCGTCTAGAGAATGAATTCGGAGCGGGATGCCAAACTTTTCTTTCATATCTCTGTTTGCTCCTATGTGATCAATATGACCATGGGTATTGAGGATCACAACAGGCTTCAGCTCCTTTTTGGCGATCAAGGCGAAGATTTTGTCGGCTTCAGCTGCCGGGTCAACCACAGCACACTCTTGAGTTTCTGAGCAGGAAACAAGATAACAGTTTGTTTCCAAGGCTCCAACAACTATCACTTCATATTCCATTTTTTCAATGATAAATCTATATCCCCACCTAGTCAATAGAGTTTAGATCAGTATGATCAGGGGGTCCAAAGGGGACCGAAGCCATTGCTAAAAACTTATCTAGAATTTTCCAAACATCCTGGAAACTGGGAAGCCTGCACTTGAGCCTTATCCCTTGTCTTTTCCTCTGAAAAAAAATATAATCCCTCCAAATGAAGCAAGAATCCTGGCAGCTCCAGGTTTTTGAAAAATCACTCAAGAAAAAAGAAAAACTTCACCTCCTCCAAAAAAACCTATGCATCGAGCCCAGTATGGTCATTCTAGATCTGGGCTGCGCTCAAGGCATTTTGAGCTATTTTCTGCGTCAGGAAGGGGGCTTCTGGATTCACGCCGACCAAGACTTAGAGAACCTCAAGACATCTCAAGCTCTTCTGGAGAAAAATTGTCTCCGAGTGGAAGAAGAGTTTCTTCCTTTTAAAAGCGATTCATTTGATCTGGTGGTCAGCTTAGACTACTTGGAACATCTCGAAAATGACAAATCCTGCCTTGATGAAATCCATAGAATTCTGAAAAAAGAGGGCCGATTAATCCTGGCTACTCCTCGCACTGGAAAATTCTTGGCTCTGAATAAACTGCGTTCAGTTCTTGGTTTATCTATGGAATTTTATGGCCATAAAAGAGAAGGATACAGCCTTGAGGAACTCGAGAAAAAGCTGATGGAAGCCCATCTTCAGCTTCAGAAACACCAGACTTTCTCTCGCTTTTTCTCTGAACTCCTTGAGCTCCTGCTGAATTTCTTCTACGTCAAGTTCCTCTCCCGCCGAATACAAACCAAAAGTAAGCTTCGTGATGGGCACATCCGACCCTCCACTTCTCAAGAATTCTCAACCCAGAAGAGATCTTTTAAGATTTATTCGTTCCTCTACCCTATAATCTGGCTCATATCCCGGCTGGACAAAATTCTCTTCTTCCAGAGGGGTTATGGCCTGGTCATTTGGGCTCAAAAGATATCTTAGCCCTCAGGATTCAGATAGATGGAACTGAGAAAGAAAATCGGGCTTCTCTTCGGCCCCCTTTTCTTTCTGGCAGCTTATTTCTCTCCTCTTCTGAAAGAAAATCCTAAAGCCCACACTCTATTGGCAATTTTTCTGTTGATTGTCACCTGGTGGATCACCGAATGCATTCCCATCCCTATCACGGCTCTTCTAGTGCCAGTCTTGATTACAGTCTTCCGAGTCGCTTCGGTCAGTGATGCCTTTGCTCCTTTTGCCAATCCGATCATCATGCTTTTCCTGGGAAGCTTTATTCTGGCCAAGGCCATGAGTGTGCATGCTCTTGACCAGAAGTTAGCTCACTCCATCCTCAGCCTGAAATTCATCGTCCAGAAAAGGAGCCGAATCCTTTTTGCTTTAGGCCTGACCGTGGTCTTCCTTTCCATGTGGATAAGCAACACCGCCACTACCGCCATGATGTATCCCATTGTGCTCGGGATTCTAAGCGCCTTCAATTCAGGGACTAAAGGGAATTCAGTCTCTTCCTTAAACCTTATTTTCCTGTTGATGATTGCCTATTCAGCTTCGGTAGGAGGCATCGGAACTCCTATCGGAAGTCCTCCTAACCTTATCGCCATCGGCATGTTAAAAAGGCTAGCAGGCTACAATATCACTTTTTTCCAATGGATGATCATCGGCTTCCTGGTATTGATTCCCATGTATTTGGCTCTTTTCTTCTTTATGAAGCTCAAGATAAGAAAGCAAGACATTCCTTCTCGAGTAAAAAAGGATTTCTCATCAGCCATCCAAGCCAGACCCAAAGGGCTGACTCGACCCCAGAGGAATGTTCTGATTGCTTTCTCGGTTACGGTTTCGCTCTGGACCATCCCTGGCCTTATCAATCTCATCTTCTCAATCTTGAAGAAAAAACCACCTCTCGCCCTCTGGCTTCAAGAGCACTTCCCTGAATCTGTGGCGGCCATAATCGGGGCCAGCCTTCTTTTTATTTTACCGGTCGATCTTAAACAGGGGCGATTCACTCTTTCCCTTAAAGAAGCCTTAAGAATCGATTGGGGAACTCTTCTCCTTTTTGGTGGAGGCTTATCCTTAGGATTCCAGATGTTCGAGACGGGTCTGGCTGATTCAATCGGCCGGTTCTTCATTTCACCGGGAACTTCGGCCAGCTTATCCCTTATCACCTTTCTCTCCATAGCCTTAAGCGTTTTCCTTACCGAAGTCACCTCCAATACAGCTTCGGCAAACATGATAATTCCCATCATCATCGCCATCTCTAAGGCTGCTTCCATCAGTCCTCTGGCTCCTGTTTTGGGGAGCGCTATTGGTTGCAGTTTTGCTTTCATGCTACCGGTGGCTACTCCTCCCAATGCCATCATTTTTGGTTCAGGATTAGTCCCCTTGACCAAGATGATCAAATATGGCTTTTGGCTGAATATCATGGGAATCATCATTATCTGGATCGCAATCAGGCTCCTGGCCCCTCTCCTCGGACTTATCTAGCAAAAGCAATTTCAAATCCATGATGCGGATAACTTCCTTCAAATAAAGGTCTTTGGGAATGGAAGAAGCGACTTTGAAGATTTAGCCTTACAGATTCTCCTTGGAGGAGGAACAGCTCCGCTTTCCCCCTTCCAACGCTCGCCTTCTCCTTCTTACGGCTCGCTGCCTCCCCTTCTCGGACGCCATAAAGCGTCCTGCGACCAAGGAGGGCATACCCCCTTGGATCCTCCCAACATCCTTTCTCCGAAACGATGCTGGTCTTCGAAGGAAGTCGACAGAGTCGACCTGTGAGTATGTTTGAGCGAAGCGAGTTACGCAGCAGCCGAGAAGGCCGAAAGGAGAATGGCGTTAAAAATCTGAACGGAGCGAAGCCATTTCCAAAGACCTTTTCTTATCACGGATTTGGAAATGCTTGCCTCTAGTAATTCCTGATTATCATTTTTTTTTGGTTTTGCTATAATTCCTAACAATGGACGCTTACTTGTCCCGGGAAGCCTACCATTTCCTCCTCGGTCTGAATCTCGCCTCCTCGAAACCAACCCTGGATGGAATTCTCATCGGGCATAAAAGAGGGCACAGGTTTTTTGTAGAAAAAGTCTTTCCCGCGCAGGGGTTTTACTCTTCTCTTGAGAACTATTTTGCCCTCGACGAACATTTCAGAGGGAAGCTCATAGGATTCTTCTCCTACGAGGCAGACGAGAAAAAAAAGAGAAAAATACTCCTTCCTTTCGCCTACGGGCAGCTCTTTCTTGACATTCGTTTAACCCCAAAGAAAAAAATGGACATCAAATCATATGTTATAGATCACAAGAAAGACTTTTTCCTCTCCCCCATTGACCTCAAAATATCAAAATCAGGGGGCTAAAATGAGCCATTCACTAAATAAGAATCAACAACAATTCCTCCTTCGCCTAGCTCGCCAAACCCTCGACCACTATTTAAAGGCAGGGAAAACACCTGAAATCAAAATCGTGGAGGAATATCTCAAAGAAAAAAGGGGAGCTTTCGTCACTCTAAAGGTCAATGATCAACTTCGGGGCTGTATCGGGTATCCTCTTCCTTACAAACCTCTGTATGAGACAATCATGGATGTCGCTATCTCGGCTGCTACCCAGGACTACCGATTCTCACCCTTAACCTATGAAGAGTTAAAAGAGGTAAAAATTGAAATATCCGTGCTCAGCCTGCCTGAACTCGTGAAAAATGTGAAAGAAATCGAAGTGGGTCGACACGGAATCATCATTTCCAAGGGACCCTACAAAGGTCTGCTTCTCCCCCAGGTTCCCCTCGAGTACGATTGGGATCTAGAAACTTACCTCAGGCACGGCTGCCTCAAGGCAGGCCTGAATGAGGACGAGTGGAAAAAAGAAGTTCAAATCGAGGTCTTCGAGGCTCAAGTATTCTCGGAATGAGAACTTGACACCTTAGAAATACTAGCCCTTTATATCTCTAAGCTGCTTATTTCTTTTCCCTGAATTTCTTGTGCTTGAGCAATTCTTGGGCTTGTTCTTTGGTATCTGCCATACCCGCCACCCAGCATGGGTCATCATCCAAACTGAGGACATAGTCTAGTTCAGCCTTCGCTTTCTCTACCTCTTTTAAGGCAAGATATGTATCCGCCAAATAAACCCGAGTTAAAGGATCTTGAGGGCCGATTTCTTTGGACTTCAGCAGATGCTCCAGAGACTTTTTCTTGCTGCCTCCAGCTATGCCTGGCACTTTAAAATAAACCCGGCCTAACACCCTGTCTGGCCCTCCATCTTCGTACGACCTGTCTAACTCGATCACCTTGTTCATGGCTTCCTTGATGTCATCGACCAAGAAAAGACTTTTCATGACTCCTCTTGCTTCTCCATAAACTCCGTAGTTGACCCCGAGCCAGTAGTAGGCATCAGGCTTTTCCGGTTCCAGTACTATGGCTTTCTTGGCATAATAAATCCCCTGGGAAAAAATGGTCTGTTTTTCCCTCTTGCCCTCTGTATGGGACCCAATATAATAGTGAATCCTAGCCATTTTCCAGTAGGGTGCATACTTGTCCTCCATCTCCTGAAGGGCCTTCCGGTACGTGGCCAGGGCTTCCTGGGCGGTCTCCATATCCTTCATCTCGATGTAAAGCTTATCAGCTTGAGAAATCAGCTCTTCCGGGTTCTGAGAAAACAGGAATAAAGACAGGCTTAAAAGAACCAAGAACAAAAAGACAGTTTTTACCCTCATTTTCATCTCCTTTTTTCGGGTATTTATAGCACAAAACTCATGTTGGAAACAACAGGTAAAGAACTTATTCAAAATACTTATCAGCCTTCTCATCCAGTTGAAGCAATATAGTCTCCACTCTCTGACGAGCGGTCTCAAATTCTTCAGAATTCAGGTCAGAATCTATGCTACAAGGCTGCCCGTATACAGCTACGACCTTTGAAAAAGGATGAAACATCAAGAAGCTATCCCAGCTTTTTAAGAATTTCTTCCTGGAAGCAGAAAAAGTAAAGGGGATGAGATAGGCTCCGGTTTCTTGAGCGAGCTTGATACATCCGGGTTTCAGCTTCCGGTTCGGACCTCGAGGCCCATCAGGCACGATGATCAATTCTCCTCCTTGGTGGAGCTCTTCCTTCATTCGATTCCAGGCCTTGATGATCGCGTGAGAACTTGAGCCTCGGAGTACTTTATACCCCCACCTTTCCATGATCTGGGCAGCGATCTCTCCGTCTTCACTCGGACTGATCAAGGGCATGATTCCTCGGCGGCGGAAAAAATAAGGAACGATAAAGATGCGGCCATGCCATACTAAAAATATCACTGGGTTCTTCTGTTTTTTCAATTCTAGATAATCTTCCTTTCCGATAATGGTCATTCGAGTGGACCTAGCCCAAAGCCATAAGACAATTTTTCCGACAATCCCGACCAAATACCAACGGGCTTTACGGAGGAGAGACATCTGATAAAATATATATAAAATTCAATTAATATTCAATCAAAGAGAGACGGTCCTCTTCTTCCGCTTTAATTCTTCAAGAAAATAACCGGCAAGGAAGCCTGCCAGGCACAAGGAAAGCCCATAGGGAACCGAAAAAGGCCAGGAAGGCAGCCTGAAAGGAAGGAGCCCAACCTGGCATAAAAAACTAGCCAAAGAAAATCCTCCTCCCAAAAGAAGGCTCAAGAATCCAGCTAGGGGTAATCTCCTTTTTAAAAAAATCATAGCCAGTCCAGGGATAAAAAGACCTTCAGCCATGATTTCAGAAGCAAGACCTAAAGTCATCAGGATGTTCTGAAATTGAGTGGCCACCAGAAACGCTATAGCCCCTAAAAAAAATGTCGACAGCCGACTGGCGACGATAATCTTCCCTGTCTTATCTGGTGAAAGAAGGCGCTGGTAGAGATCCCGCGTCAAAGTTAAGGCTCCAGTGTTAATGGCTGTATCCATGGTGGACATGATGGCTGCAACCAAAGCCACAAAAAGAATCCCTCCCAACAAAATCCCAGTTTGGGAAGAGATCAGCTCAGAGAGAAGAGGATTCTCAAGCTCCTGAGAAAAAAACAAAGGAAGAGAGAAAATTCCTATGAGAACCACCATGCTGTAAAGAATGAAAAACACGACTGAAGAGGTAAAAAAGCCTTGTCGAGCTCCCTTGGCAGTCCTGGCTGCCTGGATTCTCTGCCAGGCAATAGGAGAAATGATCCAGGCTAACGTGAAGGAAATAAGAATCAGGAAATTCCTCTTAAAATTGAAAAAAAAATCAAAATAATGGTCCTTACCCAGTTGAGAAGCCAGGACCGGAACCTCAATCGCAGGGGATTTTCCCAAGAGAAAAAAGAAAAGACTGAATATTCCGACCAGCAAGAGAAAAAATTGGAGACTATCAGTCACGACGACAGAAAAGAACCCACCAAAAATAGAATAGAGAAGAACGACAGTCGTGCCTAAGGCCAAACCCAATAGGTAAGAAGTCCCGAGAAAAACCTTTAACAAATTCCCAAGAGCGACCATCTGGGAAGCAGCCAGGACTACCATATACCAGATGATGAGAAAGGAGGCTAGGTGGCGTACACTCTGACCATAGCGCAGTTCGACTAGGTCTGGTAGAGAGATAATCGGAAGGCGGTGAATCGGTTTAGCTAAAAAAAAAGCCAAGATAAGAACAGTGAGTATTGTTGGGATTCCCACTATCCAAAATGCGCTCACTCCGAGTTCAAAGGCTTCTTCGGTAGAAACAATGGTTGAGGTTGCCCCGAACCAAGAAGCAGTAATTGAAAAAAAGACCAAGAGTGCAGGAAGATTCCTGGAGGCGAGAAAAAAGTCCTCGAGGTTTTTCATCCGCCTGGAAAACAGGAAGCTAACCAGCAGAACAAGGGCGAAATAAACGAAAAGAAAAAGAAAAAATTTCAGCTGCATTATCAGATTTATACCAAAAATATTCATGCCTTAGCAAACCTGGAGAGAAAAAGAAAAGGAGGGCCTGCCACTTTCAATAATTCATCGGATTAAAAGTAAAAAGTGTAGACCTGATCCTGTTAATGGTATAATTGTAAACCATGAAACAAATCCCCTGGCTGCTCATCCTTTCTCTTTTTCTCTTTTCTCTCACCCCTGAAGAAGTGGCCATGAGAACAGAGAAAAGGCTTGTTTCCCTGAAATCTATCAAGGCCGACTTTGAACAAATCTACTATTCTGTATCGGTTACAACACCCTTGAAAGAAAAAGGGAAATTCACTTTTAAAAAGCCTGATCTGATGAAATGGGAATACCGAGAACCTGAAGAGAAAATATTCCTGTATAAGAAAGGAAGTTTTCTCTTCTACATCCCAGAAGACAATCAGCTTATTAAAAGTTCTTTGGGTGAAGAAAATCATGAATCAGAGATATTAAGCCTCCTTTCCGGCCAGAAAACTTTTCAAAATCATTATCTTATTGAATTAAGCCCTTTTCCTACAGAAAGCGCTTCATCCTATCAGCTCAAATTGACTCCAAGAGAAGAGGATGAGTATTCTTTCATTCTCATGGAGATCGATGAAAAATCTTGGCTCATAACCAAAGCCATATTTTTTGACTGGGCAGGCAATAAAACAGAATTTCGTTTCAGCCGCATAAGAACCAACGTCAACGTTCCTCTTAGCTTTTTTGAGCTTAAGGTTCCTCCTGATGTGGAGATCATAGAAAGGCTGAAATAACCATTTTAAAACCCTTTCAGCCCATTTTCGTATAACTCTTTGAGGACAGGACGTCCTCCATGTATGAAGATAAAAACATAGTCGAAAGGACTCTGAGTGGAGAAAAGGAGGCTTTCGAGTTGATCGTCCAAAAGTATGAAAACCCCATGTTTAATTACATCGGACGCATGGTAGGAAACCGAGAACTTGCTCTAGAACTCACCCAGGAAGTTTTCCTGAAAAGTTATGCTTCTCTTCATTCCTATCAGGCGAAATACAAATTCAGCACCTGGCTCTTCAAGATCGCCTCAAATCTCATCATCGACTACTGGAGGAAGAAAAAAATCCCCACTCTCTCCCTTGACCAGCAGGACACCCGGGGATATCAAAGAGTTCCCCTCCAAATTTCCGACAAAGAGCCTTCGATAATTAAGAAATTTGAACTCTCGGAGTTAAGAGAAAGGATAGAGAAGATTTTGGAAGAAATACCTCCTTCTTTAAGGGAAATGTTTGTCTGGAGACACATCAATGAATTAAGCTATGATGAGATCGCAGAGATAAAAGGCATGCCTGTGGGTACAGTAAAAAATCGAGTTTTTCAGGCGAAGGAAATAATACTCCAAATCCTGGAGGAAAAGTCATGAGTTGTCTTTCGGTGGAACAGATCTATATGTACTTAGAGAGACAATTATCCGCTTCTGAGAATAAAATAATCGAGAAGCATGTGGCTAGCTGCTTAAGATGCCAAAAGGTCCTTGAAGAGCGGAAGCTCCTCCTCCAAGCTGTGGGAAATCTTCCCTCCTGGCAAGTTCCCTCTAATTTTTCCCAGCAGGTCATGGAAAACATTTCGCCGGTCAAAGTATCCTTGTCGAGCTGGCTTTCTGCCTTAGCAGGTGGCTTTTTAACTTTTATCGTGGCCTTCACTATATATATCCTGGCAACCGGACAGAATATGGCTTCTCTTTTCATAAGTCTCCAACAAACCCTTTGGGAACAGATAAAGAATTCGTCTCTTGTTTTTATCAAATTTTTCAAAGTTATATCCGCCATCCTATCAACTGTCCGTCAACTCCTTGAAAGCCTTTTCAACGGTCTTCTCCACCTGCTCACGGTCATAAAACCTGAAGTCCAGATCCTGATCATCGTTACCTTTATCCTGCTCTCTTTCCTTTTTATCTATGGAATGCGGAGAAAGTTTTTGTTCGGAGAAAAATAATGAAAAATAAAATAATCTTGCCTTTGACCCTCCTCCTTTTCTTCGGGTTTATCCCTTTCCAGGGCCAACAAAGCTTGGCCTTGAAAAAAGATATTGTGGTGGCTGAAGGAGAAGTTCAAGATAATGTCATCACCCTAGGCGGGAATGTGCTCATCGAGGGAAAAGTCAAAGAAGATGTCGTTGCCTTCGGCGGAACGATCACTGTGAAAGGCAAAGTCGGGGGGGTCGTACTTGGAGTCGGCTCTGATATCGAGCTGGCCTCTACAGCTATTATCGAGGGCGATCTTTATTCCATCGGGGGAACACTTAAAAAAGAGCCGGGGTGTGTTATCGAGGGAGACACGGTTTACTTCAAGACTTCTGAGGATATCTCCAAGTTTCTCAAGGAAGCTTTTAGAGGAATTTTCACAATTTCCTTTATTCCATTCGTTCTGATCACGAAGCTGCTTCTATTTTTCATCTGGTTTATCATCGCCATTGTATTTGCGGCTTTGCTTCCTCGACAAATCTCTTTTGCCTCTAGCCAAGTCAGAACATCCTTCTGGCCAGTGGTCGGTATCGGCTTCCTCAGCATCATTATCTATGTTGGAGTCGTCATTTTCTCTGCCCTTCTCTGTTTCCTCCTGATAGGCATTCCCATCCTTCTCTTTTTCGTCATCCTGGGAATAGCCATCCAGATTTTTGGACGGGTTATCTTTTTTTATTTCTTCGGGGAAACCCTTTCTAAAGCGTTCGGAAAATCAAGAATATCTCCCCTGGCCGCTGTTACCCTCGGCCTAGTACTGATAACGCTTATCAGATTTATTCCCGTACTCGGTTTTCTTTTCTCCTTCTGCATGAGCATAATTGGTTGGGGAGTGGTTATCAGGACAAAATTCGGGACAACTGAAAACTGGTTTAAAAGAACTTAGAAGTATTCAACTCACAGGTTCTGCGAGAGTGAGAACCTACACATATAAGGCAAGAAATGATGGGGGAAGATATAGATTATAAGTCCTGTCCTTATATTTCCAGGATTTCTTTTTCTTTAGCGTCAGCGAGCTCTTCGATCCTCTTCGTGTATTCATCCGTCACTTCCTGAAGCTTGTCATATCCCCAGAATTTGTCATCTTCAGTAATGTCTTTATTCTCTTCCAGCTCTTCAATCTTCTCTTTAGCCTCTCTCCTCATGACACGGAGAGCAGTCTTTTCATCCTCGAGCATCTTCCGGATGTGCTTGGCCAGCTCTTGTCTCCTATCCTCATCCAAAGGAGGAATCGGTATCTTGAGTATTTTACCATCATTGATCGGATTAAGTCCTAAATCCTCAGCTCTAATGGCCTTATCCAGGGATTCCAGGAGCGAAGGATCCCAGGGTTGAATAGTGATCAAAGTCGGATCTGGAACTCCTAAAGTCGCAACCTGATTCAGAGGTGTTAATGTTCCGTAATAATCAACCTTTATGTCTTCGAGCAGATTTATATTCGCTCGTCCTGTTCGCAGCTTGCTCAGATCCTTACGAAAATGATCTGCTGAGGTCTTCATCTTTTGTTCGAGTTCCCTTAATACGTCCTTAACCATCCTCATCCCTTTCTAAAAAAATACGCTTTTCTAAACATCATTAATAAACCAAGGTCCCTACTTTTTGTCCTAAAACGACCCTTTTTATGTTCCCGCGCCTCTTCAGGTTGAAAACGATTACAGGCAAATCATTATCTTTGCATAAGGAAATGGCCGTGGTATCCATAACCTTCAATCCTCGGTTTATGACATCCAAATATTTAATCGTACTGAACTTTTTAGCTTTCTCATCTTTTAAAGGATCGGATGTGTACACCCCGTCAACTTTAGTTGCCTTCAATATGACCTGGGCCTTGATCTCCAAAGCCCTCAAGGCCGCGGCCGTGTCGGTAGTGAAATGAGGACTCCCAGTACCTGCACTAAAGATGACAATTCTACCCTTTTCAAGGTGTCTGATGATCTTTCTTCGTACAAAGGGCTCTGCTATAGCCTTTATCTCGATGGCAGAGATAAGGCGGGTCATGACCCCCTCCTTCTCCAATGCATCCTGGAGGGCAATCCCATTGATGATTGTTCCCAGTAAACCCATATAATCAGCTGAGGCCCGGTCCATCCCAGCTTCCACACCTGAAGATCCTCTGAAGAAATTGCCTCCACCGATCATGATCGCTATCTGGACTCCTAAATCGGAAACTTCCTTTATCTCTTGAGCAACGGATTTGGTCGTCTGAAGATCGATCCCGTAGGGAACTTTACCAATAAGGGACTCACCCGAAAGTTTTAATAATATTCTCTCATAGGCAGGCTTAGGCTGGGCCATATCTTAATTCTTAGGGTTTGCCCAGCGCGAACCGAGCAAACCGCCTTATCTTGATATTTTCCCCGAATTTGGTGATATGAGTAGCCACTAACTGTTTGATTGAGATTTTATCGTCTTTAACGAAAGGTTGCTCTTCCAAGCAGACTTCTTCGTAATATTTCTTCAACTTGCCTTCAACAATCTTCTCGATAACCTCAGGAGGTTTACCGGAATCCTTGAATTGAGCCCGGATGATCTCTTTTTCCTCCTCTAGCTCTTCCGCAGCAACTTCCTCAGAAGATACATACTTGGGATCCGTAGCGGCAATTTGCATCGCTACATTCTTGACTAGCTCCTTGAATTCCTTGTTGCGAGCTACGAAATCAGATTCACAGTTAACCTCTACCAGCACGCCTATTTTCCCATCAAGATGGATATAGGAACCAACCAGTCCATCTGCCGTTTCTCGGCTCATTTTCTCTTTGGCCCGTGCGTATCCTTTTTTTCGCAAACTCGTGATGGCCTTCTCAATGTCTCCCTTGCTTTCCTGGAGTGCTTTCTTGCACTCCATCACTCCGATTCCTGTTCTTTGGCGGAGCTCTTTGACCATTTCAGCTGTTATCGTCATGGCACTTCCAATCTTCTTAAGATTTATCTGAAACACCCTTTTCAGAGTCTTCTTGATCAGGAAATGACTCTTTGGAAGGAGAAAGAGCCTCCTCTGCTGGTGGCGCTTCCTCTTTTTTCTCTTGCTGGAGTTCTTTTTCGACTCTTTTCTTTTTCCCCTCTACTATGGCTTGGGAAATCTTTGAGGCAAACAACTCGATAGCTCTGACAGCATCATCATTACCCGGGATAGGGTATTCGATGTTCTCTGGATTTCCATTCGTATCCACCACAGCCACTATCGGAATGTTCATTTTTTGAGCCTCTAAGATGGCGGTCTCCTCTTTAGCAGAGTCAATCACAAACAAGGTACCGGGTAATTCAGTCATGGTTTTTAGCCCACCTAGATTCTTGGATAATTTCCGGTACACCTTCTCCAATTTTGACTGTTCCTTCTTGGAAAGAAGCTCCCACCTCCCATCTTCTTTCATCTCGTCAAATTCGATTAACTTATCGACACTTCCCCTAATAATCTCAAAGTTGGTCAGTAATCCTCCCAGCCAGCGCTGGTTGACATAACACGATTCGCTCTTGGCAGCCACTTCTTTGATAATATCCTGCGCTTGTTTTTTCGTTCCCACCATGAGTACTCCTTTTCCACTCTCGGCTACTTCTCTTATAAAATGAAGAGCTTCTTTAAAGATTCTTATCGTCTTCTGTAGATCAATGATATAGATGCCGTTCCTCTGTCCGAAGATGTACTCTTTCATTTTGGGATTCCACCTCTTGGTTTGGTGGCCAAAGTGAACACCTGCTTCTAAAAGTTCTTTCATTGTTACGGTTACCACTGGAATTCCTCTCTTATCTCTTGTGATATTGAGGGGCTTTTCTCGCTCCCAACAATCCGTATTTCTTTCTTTCTTTGATCCTAGCGTCCCTCGTCAGCAAACCAGCTTGTTTGAGGGTTTGCTTCAATTCTCTGTTAAACTCTACTAAAGCCCTCGAAACTCCCAATCGAAGCGCTTCTGCTTGTCCTCCTACTCCACCTCCATCAACCCGCATGAATAAATCAAACTTATTCTCTGTCTCGGTGAGGAGGAGAGGCTGCTTGATCTTGTATTTTAGAGAATTCTGGTGAAAATATTCATTGAAGGATCGCACTTTCTTATTAACATATAAAGTGACATCTCCCTTTCCTGGGCGTAGAAAGACTCTCGCGACAGAAGTTTTTCTCTTTCCTGTTCCGTAGTACTGTATTAGGCTCAACTTTGCTCCTCCCTAAAATTGGAATTCTAGAGGTTTCTGGGCCTCATGAGGATGATGAGGGCCTCGATACACTTTTAACTTCTTATAGACAGCTCGGCCAAGCTTGTTCTTGGGAATCATTCCCCAGACTGCCCTGCGTATGACCTCTTCAGGTTTTTTCTCCAGGAGCTCTTTCAAAGTCTTGTCCTTCAGACCTCCAGGATATCCAGAATGTGAATAATATCTCTTCTGCTCCTCTTTTCTGCCGCTCACAACCACCTTTTCGGCATTAATCACCACCACGAAATCGCCACAATCAAGAAAATTGGCGAATTGAGGCTTTCGCTTTCCTCGCAGCAGCACAGCCACTTCAGTGGCCAAACGCCCCAAAATCTTTCCTTCGGCATTCACCAGCCACCACTTTTTCTCTAACTCGTCTTTTTTGGGCACAAATGTTCTCATTTCTCTAAAGCCTCGGAATACACTCAGAAGCTAGGATGATGAATTAAAATACTAAATCTTCGAAGAGTTGTCAACTTTTATTAGGGTAAAATCAACAGCTTAAGGAGGGAATATCCTAATGGATCCAGACCTTTGCTTTTCTTCCTTGGGTAAAAATCTTGATCAGCAGAATCCCCACCAAAAAACCACCTATATGAGCAAACCAAGCCACTCCACCGCCCATCCCGATGTTCAATACCTGAACTAAGAACCAGATTCCGAGGACCACAGCCGCAGGGATAGGGACAATCCTGATGAAAAAAAAGAGGAATATCAAGGTCAATACCCTTGCCCTCGGATACAGGATCAAATAAGCACCCAATATTCCGGCGATGGCTCCGCTGGCTCCAACCATCGGATACTGGGAGTTGAAATTAAAGATGATATGAGTAAAACTCGCTCCTAAACCACTGAGCAGATAAAAAAGGATGAATCGAGCCGGGCCAAGAAAATCCTCGACATTATTCCCGAAAATCCAGAGGTAGAGCATGTTGAAAAGAAGGTGAAAAATACCACCGTGAAGAAACATGGAGGTTACGAGAGTCAAGGGAGGAGACAAGCGAGGAAAATAATCGGGAGATATCCAGGGGAAATAATGGACGGATTGGAAATGAGTGATTTCGTAGGGGATGGCTCCCATTTTATAGACGTAATAATAGATCCCTTCAGGAGAAAATAATTGCACCAGAAAAATAAGAATATTGAGCCCGATAAAGAAAACAGTCACATAGGGAAAGCGTCGGGTAGGATTGTCATCCTTTAGAGGAATAAACATTCATCCTCGTTAACGGGGAATTCGGCGATCAGATCTTATGATTCTCTAAGGAGAGAAGCCCTTATTCGCCTTTCCTCAGTTCTTCTTCAAGGCGTCTTCTTTCTGCCTCTCTTTTCCTCAATTCCTGGAACCTAGCACTATTCTTCTGCCCTTCTGCTTTATGTCTGCTTGCTTTCTCGGGCTCAAGCTGAGCTAAAACACTCTGGTAAATGACACTTAACCATGAGTAAGGCTCTGGATAGTCGGGATCTAATTCAGCTGCTTTCTCTAAAGCACTAAGGCCATCATAGGCGGATTCTAGCCTTTCTTCTTTCGATAACTCTGGAAGCCGATAGGCTTTTGCCCAGCGGTTGACTCCTTTAGAAAGCCAGGCTTCAGCACTGTCGGGCTGCAGGAGAATACGTTTTTCATGGAAATAGTTCGCTCTGTCAAAGTCTGGAATGGGTTCTAATAATTCATAAAATCGAGCCGCATAGGAATAACCTTGAGGATTTTCAGGGTCAGCCTCTATCCTCCGCAGGTACATTTCTTCTGCTTTTTCATAGGGCGTTTTGACTCCAGTTTCTTCCCTTTCTTCCTCCTCAGTCCCTTTGGCATATCTTTTATAAAATTCGGCTACGACGTAGTAATTGTCCATATTGCCTGGTTCCATTTCTAGTATTTTCAGGTACAACTTTTCCGCCTCATCAAATTCTCTCAGCTTGTCGTACATATCTCCCAAGGAATAGATCACTTCCTTGTTGTTAGGGTAAAGCTCGTAGGCTTTTCTTAAGGCTTCTAAAGCTTTGTCTGCTTTCTCTATGTTTTCTGGGGTATCAATACCGGGTCGATAAATGTTCTTGTAAGCTTCGCCCAGGTATCGGTAAATATCTCCCAGATCTGGATTGAGGCCTAAGGCTTGTTCATATTCCTCTATGGCCTGTCGATAAAGCCCATCAGCAAAATGATGGTTTCCGGCGGAAAAATGGTTATTAGCCATCAGATTACTGGGCTTTAATTTTTCACAACTTGTAGAGAAAAAAATAACAGCCAGCACGAGAATAACCAGAATGATTAGCTTGGCAGTTCTTCCAATCATTATCTCCTCCTTATCGTCCTGTCCTTTCTTGGGGGTGAAGTAAATTTATAATAAAATCAAAAAACAAAGTCAAGAAAAACAAAAATCTCAAAAAATAAGGGACGGTTCTATTTTTTCATTTGAAGCCAGGTTTTCTCATTATTATACGCCTCTGTTCTCTTTTCATCCATTGAGCATCAATTAATAGTAAAACCTGACCCCGTTGTCATGTAGAGAAAAAATAGAACCGTCCCCATTTTGTTTTGGTCCCCATTTTGCTTATATTTTTCAACTCGCTCGCAAGATCAATCGAATCGGATTTCCCCAAAAATCAAACTTGGAGCGCAAATGTTGGATAAAGAACTTCTCATAGCTGGGAGCAAGGGAAACCCTCGAATGAGTAAAGAGAACAAACGTAGGAGGAAGGACTCTTTTCTGAGTCATATATTTTATCTTGATCCTTCTTTTTCTCCTGGAAAGGGGAGGATGTCTTTCGTTCACTCCAGCCAAGAATTCATTCAGCCGAGATGTTTGGATTCTTCGGCATCCGTTGAGATAAACCTCTTCTGCCATATCAAGGATCTTTACGACCCGCTTGCCGGAAACAGCAGAAATAAAAAGAAGAGGAGCATAACTGACAAAATCGAGTCTGCGATAAATCCTTGCCTTGATTTCCTCAGATGATGGAGCATGATCTTGGATCAAATCCCATTTGTTCAGGCCAATCAGCATCGGTTTCCCTGAAGCTCGAGCCAGGTTAGCCACGGTCGTATCTTGACGGGTAGGAAAATCTCCAGCATCAAGGATCATACAGATGACATCCGCTCCCCTGATGTCTTTCTTGGCCTTGATGATGCTTGCCTTTTCTCTCTTGTCTCTGGCGCGGCTCAGTCTTCTAAGACCCGCGGTGTCGATGAGGAGGAAAGCTTTCTGGTGCCTCTTGATCAGGGTATCTGTACTGTCTCTGGTTGTTCCAGGAATTTCGCTGACGATCAATTTTTCCTCGCCGCAGAGACGATTGACGATGGAAGATTTTCCCACGTTTATGCGACCCACAATGGCTATTCTGAGGGGTTTTTCTTCTGCTTCTTCTGCCTTAGAAGGCTGGATAACATCCAGCAGGTTGGCTTCGAGAAACTCCAAGTTTCTCTTGTGCTCGGCTGAAACAGCAAAGATCCTTTCTTTGGCTAGGCGGTAATACTCAGCCAGTTTTGCTTCTTCAGCAGCAGAGTCAACCTTGTTGACCACGACGAAAATTGCTTTCCCCAACTTTCTCAGGGAGATGAAGAGCTCTTCCTCTGCGGGCAACAACTCTCTTTTGGCATCCAAGACAAAAAGAATCACGTCTGCCTTCTGAGCCGCTGCCCAAGCTTTTTCTTTAATCTTGGAGGAAAGAGGTTCTTCAACAGAATCAAAAAATCCGCCGGTATCGACAAGGGTGAATTCCCTGTCCTGCAAACGGCAGGGCGCTTCGATTTGATCCCTCGTCATCCCTGGGAGAGAGTGAACAAGGGATCTTTTCCTTCTTAAGAATCGATTAAATAATGTAGACTTGCCGACATTGGGAAAGCCCACAATGATAACCCTGGCTGATTTCTTCATGAGGAATATTTCCTGAAGGCTATTTTTATAACTCAGGAACTATCTGGCGATCAAAGAATATTGAGGAAGAAAAGGCTTATTAAGATTAACATGACCTCCTAGAGTTTCCTTTTCTACTCCTTCGATCAAGATAAAAACCTTCTTTATAGATTTGAAATTATAGGCCAGGGAATTCACGATAGAATAGATGGTTAAAATTTCAGCCGTAGAACCAGAAGGATGACCGACCTGAAAATCTTTAGAAAAGTCAACGTAGGCAACTCCTTTCCTTGTCAAGAAAATCTCTCTTAACTTTGTTTGGGGAGGGATTGGGGAAAGATAGCCACTCTGAGATTCTTTCAGGAGTTCCTCCAGAGTCTGTTTGGCTTCTTGAACAACAGATGTATAAGCATAGATCTCTCTCACTTCGGGATGCAGAAGGGCATCTTTTTCGGAAAGATAAAAAAGCACCACCTTTCTCTTCTCCTGTTGTTCATCTGAGGATTGGCTTATCTCAGGAGGAAGGGACAGAGGTTCCTGTTCTGTCTTTCCCTTTCCGCCCATCCTTATGAAGATGATGATAAGAACGGCCAACAGAATTAAGAGGGCTCCCAGGATAGCAAGTCGATTCGAGATCATCCTTCTATTCTTGACCATAAAGCTTGATGAAGTTGAGCAAGCCTCGATAGATGGCTTGAGCCACCCTGCTTTGAAATCTCTCTGTGAGTAGCTCTTTCTCTTCGACTGGGTTGGACAAGAAGGCCACTTCCACTAACACCGCTGGACAGGCCACCCCTGTCAGAACCCTAAAGGGCGCCTGCTTGATTCCCCTGTTGTGGGTGCTCAGAAGCAAGTTGAGTTCCCTCTGGATGAACTCTGCCAGCTGACTGCTCTGTTGGAGGTAGGCTGCCTGAGCCATATCCCATAAAATCATCTTGATTTCATCCTCGTTTTCTCCCTCGATCCGATCTTCGAGCGCGGCAGAACTGTTCTCCAAATAAGCCAATCTCCTCGCTTCCTCATCTGTAGCGTCCATGCTGAGGAAGAAAGTCTCAGAACCGGTGGCATTCTTCCGGAACGAACTGTTGGCATGGATGCTGATGAATAAATCAGCCTTATTGTTATTGGCTATGGCCACTCTATTATCCAAGGAGATATTCGTGTCTTTATCCCTAGTCAAGAAAACACGTAGAGCTAGATTCCGCTCAATAATAGCCTTCAGCTTCAAGCTGATGGGCAAGGTGATATCCTTCTCCAACGCTCCGAATTTTCCCTTGGCTCCGACCTCTAGTCCCCCATGCCCAGGGTCAATAACGATATTCCTTATCTCTCTCATCTCCTCCTCGGCCTGGCTTAGATCAATGATCAATCGGGGAGAATCTTCCGTGTTGAAATAATCATAGCTGAAATCACTGTGGGCGACTTTAATCATCAAGATTAAAGAATCTTGGCTCTTGGTCCAGGAGAAAGATTCGATGAAACGACTCTCAACGAGGCTCCTCTGAATTCGCAAGGGAACTTTCGTCTTTATGTCAACGAGGAGCGTAGAGCCTTTTTTTTCGATGGAGAACGGCAAGAGCTGTGAAGATTCGATAATGACTCGGCTGAAGTTAGAATGATCCTCAGCTGTTAATTTTACAAGAGGTGAGTTTTGTGAAAACGTAAGAGAGACAAGGAATGAAGAGAGAAGGAGTATCAGTAATAAATTTCGTCTTCCTTGTCTGATCAATTTAACTCATAACATCAAGATATGGAGGCGGCGGGAATCGAACCCGCGTCCGAAGATAATCAGCAGATAGTCTCTACATGTTTATCTTCTTCGTCATCTCATTCCCCAGCGACTGAAGAAGCAAATCGCAAAGGAACCAGCCCTGTTTGAGTCTCACTCACCAGGTCCAGGACATACCCGGATCGCCATCCTGCTGGTCGGCGTTTCCCAAGCTCCGCAGGAAAGAATCTGAGAAACGGCATGCCTATTGCCTAGGCAGCGATGGGCAGATTTTCTGCACTTAGTTTGGTCCACCTTTTTACGAGGTGGGTGGAATCTCGACATGCTACCTCTGCCTCACTATCTCCGTCGAAACCTGTTCGCCCCCATCTCTCAGATTAAATTATATTTAAGAAAGACAAGGCTTGTCAACCCGAAAGCTTAGGCGTCAGGTTTCCGTTTATGCTCAAATGAGCGCCAAAAATTAAGGACTAAGAAAATATTATAATATTCGAAAGCCCTGGCTCCTTTTAAGTCTAAAGTAGAAAAATCTAATAAACACTTGACATTTGATGTTCAATTGAAATAATAATTATGGTTCTTCTTCGCCGGCTGGGAAGAACTCCTACCTTTTTCCCCATCATCACCCCCTTTTACTAATTCAGCCGGCAATCCTTTGCTCTGAAACTCCTCAGAAATCCTATCCAGGCCGGGATCATCCTGGTAGAATAAATCAAGCTGGAACGTAGGCAGGCAAATGATTCTCCAGGTTGGGAATTTTTTTTTATGCTCGGATGAAAGTCTTAGATTCAGGAACTAGAATTTAATCCAAAGCTCCCAGGTCTATTTTAAGAATCGCCTGCAGCAGCACATTGACCCCGTTGACCATATCTTTGGCCCGAGTGAACTCTCGGGGAGAATGACTGATCCCTCCCACGCTCGGAACAAAGATCATACCCGTGGGGGCAATCTTGGCCATTTCCTGGGCATCATGTCCTGCTCCGCTGGGCATAAACATCGAGGTCAAACCCAGTCGTCGGGCAGAATCTGTGATCACCTCACGAACGCGGGGATCGGTGGGAGCTGGAACTGCTGTGGCCTCAATGGGTGAAAACATGATCTTTGTATCTGTTTTTTCGGCAATGGCTTTGGCTTCTTCCTCTATCTGGCCATAAAGAGAATAGATTTTCTTGGCTGAAAGGTCGCGCAACTCAAGGCTCATAACTACGCGGCCAGGGATGACATTGGCAGCGCCAGGCTCGGCTTTGATACGGCCCACAGTGCCCACCTGACGCCCTGGAACACTGGTCACGACTCGGTTGACCGCTAGGATCAATTGAGCCGCGGCTAATAAGGCATCCTGCCGCCTGTCCATAGGGGTCGTGCCAGCATGATTTGAAAAACCATCGATTGTAACGTCCCACCAATTGATGCCTACGATGCCCTCTACCACCCCAATATCAATGTCTTTGGACTCTAGGAGGCTGCCCTGTTCGATGTGAATTTCAAGAAAGGCTTTGATATCACCTTTGTCTCTTTTGACCTGGGAGAGCTTATCCGGGTTGCCTCCTAGAGCCTGGATCCCCTGACGAACGGTCATCCCACTATGGCTTACAACTTCCAGGGCTTCGGGAGTGAGCCTCCCGATCAGAGCGCGGCTGCCGACCAATCCGCCTTCCTCGTCAGCAAAGACCACCACCTCTAAAGGATGGCGAGTGATGATACCGTTCTCTTGGTAAACCTGCACGCACTCGATGGCCCCAATCACCCCCAATGAACCATCGTATTTCCCTCCGCTCGGGACAGAGTCAAGATGGGAACCGAAAAGGATCGGGGGAAGGTCAGGCTGGCTGGCCTCCCTTCGGCCGATGATGTTCCCAGCTTCATCAATTCTGACCCTCAAACCTACATCCTTCATCAAAGATATAGCATAATCGCGCCCTTGAAGGTCAGCTTCGCTGAAAGCCACTCGGCTGACTCCACCCTCAGGGTTGCGGCCGAATTCAGCCAGCTTCAGGATTCGCTGCTCAATCCGTTTGGCGTTGACTCTTATTTTCTGGAAGGGATTATCACTCTCTTGGGCTGGAGAAAAAGCCTGGCAAAGAAAGAATACTCCCACGAAGACGGCAATCAGGAAAACTCTGCGTTTTTTCATGGTTTCAACTCCCTTTTTTCCATTCTTGAACTGATGATTTATTAGCCTATACCATATGGAAAAATCGAGGTCAATTGAAATAAGAACAAAAAATGATAAAATATACCCTAACAATCCTAATGATATACAGGATGAACTCAGTAAAAAACCTCCTCATTCCCCCAATCTTTTTGATTATAGTAGGCTTCTTACCAGTTTTAAGTATGGCTCAAGAAACTAAAACAAACAATCATGCGTCATTCAGCTTTTATTTTGGGAACGATTCTTTCGCTGGCACAGACCGCTGCTTTACGGGCGGTCTAAAACTCAGCTGGACATCCAAAAACCTAGAGAATTACCACAAGAGTCCCTGGCTCAAATGGCTGCCTTTTGTGAAGAAGCCAGAATTTCAACAGGCCATCTCCATCTCTCTTGGACTCAACGCCTTCACGCCCGATAATATCCAGCGGAGCGATCTGCTCGAAGAGGACCGTCCCTACGCTGGATATCTTTATCTTGCTCTCGGGATTCACTCCAGAAGCAATCTCCGTCTGGATACTCTGGAATTCGGTCTGGGCATTATTGGCCCGCACTCCTATGGAGAAGAATTGCAAAGATCCATCCATGAATTATTCAATTTTATTGAACCTAAGGGATGGCATAACCAGCTCAAAGATGAATTTACTTTCCAAGTGATCTATGAGCGCAAATGGAAAGTGTTTCAATCAGGGACCAGCGATGGATTCGGGTTCGAATTGATTCCTCATTTGGGTGGCGGCTTGGGCAATGTCTACATCTATGCTCATACTGGAGCTCAGTTACGGTGGGGATGGAACCTTCCTGACGATTTTGGGACTTCTCTGATCCGCCCGGGAGGTGATTGCAATCTTGGTTTCTGGACTCGAGGCCCTTTTGGAATCTATGCCTTCGCTGGTGTGGATGGAAAAGCCGTTCTTCGAGACATGTTTCTGGACGGCAACACGATTCGTGACAGTCATCGAGTGGACAAGAATGCTTTTGTAGCCGATATTCAGGTAGGAATAGGATTAAGAACTGGTCGCTTTAACCTCAGCTATTCATATGTATTCTGGACGAAAAGGTTCGAAACCGAATCAGAGGAACAGATTTTCGGTGTCTTTCAAATTTCCTATTCTTACTGAGCTGAGCATAGATTTTGGGAATTATTTTCAATACTCTTTGAAAATTCGAAAGCTTTAAAAAAAGTACCGAGCTTATTCTTTATTCTTTTTATCTATTTGAAAAATTTTCTCTATTTTTCTCTGGTATAAATCCTCAGCAAGGTCTTCCCAAGCTTTCTCGTCTGAAGGAAGAGAATTCATCTCTTCGATTTTTTCTTTCTTGAGTTTGAGAGCTAATTCCTGACTATTCTTCTTGAAGGCTACTAGCAATCCTTCTCCTTGCTGAAGGGCAATATTCCTTTTGCCAAAGGTACATCCTGTCGATAGCTGCACGCCATCGGCAAAACAGGACTCAGGGGGAGTCGTCTTGGTTTGAATAAAAGCCTCGGTTTTCATCGGGTCTCGTCCCAGGACTTGATTGGCATACAAGCCGGCCCTCAAACCCAGGTCAAGATTGGGACCCAAATGCCCGTGAAATTCAACAGCTCTCTGTAAAAACTCTTTACTTTGCTCAATTCTTCCTTCGGAACGAACCGACATGCCTAAAAATAAAAAAGCCAAAACCATAATAAAAATACTATTTTTCATCAGACGCCTCTCTTTATGAATTTTTAAGATAAGGGAATTTTATTCCTCTTCGCCCTGTTTCTCAAATCTATAGCGATGATAATTCTTTGTTTGTCACTAGGATGTTTTTTATTTAAGATAAGATTATTGATACGGAGATTGAAACTGGACAGATTCCATGATACTAAAAATCTTACTCCTTATATTGATAGCCTATTTGCTCTTTGAATTCATTGAGCACATCATCATCCCTTTGCTTTGGGTCATCCTGAAAAAGAAAAAAAGACCCTTAACCGGGCCCTCAGGCTTAATCGGAGAGGTCGGCGAGGTCAAGGAATGGAGCAATACTGAGGGAAGAATCTTTGTCCATGGTGAACTCTGGGGAGCAACGAGCAACGAGCCACTCTCACCAGGTGATAAAGCAGTGATTCAAAACGTACAAGGACTCACCCTAACAGTGAAACCCCACAAAAAGAAAAATTTATAACTATTTCTTTTGCAAGGTGCCCAGCCTCTTCCTCGCATCTTCGGACCCACATCCGCGGAATTTAAACAGGTAAGATTAGGGTGGAAAGCATCAAGATCGGCGGCGTTTGATTTATTCGTGTTTCAGAGCGTCCACAGGATTGGCTGAAGCGGCCCTGATGGCCCTGTAGATCACAGTCATGAGTCCGATGGCCAGGGAGAGGATCAAAGCACCAAAGAACAGAAGAGCAGGTACGCTTGTGCGGTAGGCAAAGTTGTTCAGCCAGTCGTTGGCGGCAAAATAAGCCAAAGGCCAGGCTATGAGGTTGGCCAGGCCGATAAGCAACAGGAATTCCCTGCACATGAGTGACACAATCCTAGGAACAGAAGCCCCCAATACCTTTCGGATTCCGATCTCTTTGGTTCTCTGTTCGAAAGCATAAGAGGCGAGGCCGAAAAGCCCCAGACAAGCCACCAGGATAGCCATGGCCGTGAAGATTTTAAGCAGCGTTCCTGTCTGTTCTTCCGCCCGATACATCATAGCAAAATCCTCATCCAAAAACTGGTAGCTGAATGGAATAGTCGGCAGGATTTTTTCCCAGGTCCCCTGGACAGTCTTGATGGTTTTACTAATCTCTTCTGATGCGATCCGGAGGAACAGAAAATTCGTCCAGTTCAAATCTGCCCATTGGATGATGAGAGGCTCGATTTTTCTTCTCAGCGGCTGGAAATGGAAATCTTTGATGACACCGATGATCTTCCCTTTCTGACCCCAGAACGAGAAGGACTTCCCGATCGGGTCTTCATGGCCCATGAGCCTGGCCAGCTCCTCGTTGACCAAAAAACTTTCTGTTTTATCGGTCGGGAATTCTTTCGAAAAATTGCGGCCCTGGGTTATGGTCATACCCACGGTATCCACATATCCATCGTCAGCTCCCATGTAGGTCACATCCACTTTCAGGGAGGGATCTTTGCCCTCCCAATCGAATCCACTGGAGCTCCAACTGGTAAATGAGGGCTTCTGGGTGGCAACGGCGACGTTCCAAATCCCAGGTTTATTAGCCAGTTCGGCTTTTAGGGTTTCGAGCGATGACCGGCTGTAGGAGCGTATAGGAATGGCAACGACTTGTTCTTTATTCCAACCTAGATTTCTGTTCTTGATGAATGTCATTTGTCTGGAGACAACACCTGCTCCGATGATGAGGACGGTCGATAGGACAAACTGAACTACGACAAGGATTCGACGAAAAGTAGCATTTCCTTTCCCTGATCTTATTTTTCCTTTAAGAGTGTTAACGGGCTGGAAGGACGCTAGGAATAGGGCAGGATAACTTCCGGAGACAAGGCCTGTCAGCAAGGCAATCCCGGCAAGTCCCAAGACTAGTACTCCTGCACCCGCTGCATTCCAGGACATGTCCTTCCCGGCAATAGAACCGAATGCCGGGAGAACCAAAGAAACAGCGGTTATGGCAAGGCCTAAGGCTATAAAGGCAAAAAGGAGAGACTCGCCGTAGAACTGGCGGATGAGCTGCGACCGAATGGCACCCACGACTTTTCTCAAGCCTACCTCTCTGGCCCTGTTTGCCGATCTGGCTGTGGATAGGTTCATGAAATTGATACACCCGATGATAAGGACGAATATAGCGATGATAGAAAAAAGATACACAGATTGAACAGCTAGATTCTTTTCATAGCCGGAATAGGTATACAGGTGGACCTTCTTCAGGGGGAGAAGTTCGAGCATCATCAAGCTGCGGGGGACTTTTGTGCGTACGAATCCGCTGATTTTGGCGCTGACCTCTTCTGCGAAAGCGCCGGAATGCATTTGGATCCAAGTGTAGGTTTGGTTGTCGGTGAAATTGTTATTTGTCCGGCCGATAGAATCGAGATACTTGTAGGGTATGAGAACATCGAATTGGAGAGATGAATTCCTGGGGATGTCCTTCAAAACTCCGGTGACCGTGAAATCAGCGGATTGGGCCAGGTTGATCACTTTGCCGATTGGATTTTCATCGCCGAAAAACTTTGTAGCCAAGCGTTCTGTCATCACAAGGGATGAGGTTCCGGATAAGGCGTTTTCGGGATCCCCTTGGATCATAGGAAAGGTAAATACTTTGAGGAATGAGGGGTCCACAGACCATACGGAGTACTCTTCGAAGGCCTTGTCCTTGTACTGGATGAGTTGTGCTCTCAGGTTCAGGGCTCGAGTGGAGTCTTTGATCTCGGGGATTTCAGCTTCAAGGGCCGGTCCAAGGGGATGGGGTGTCCAGTAGATGTGAAGAGTCCGTCCGCTGAAGTTCTGGTTGGATTCCACCCGACAGATGGCTGACGCATTTTCGTGAAAGTGGTCATAGTTCAGTTCGTCCAGGACCCATAGTCCGATAAGGATGCAGCAGGCCATGCCGGTAGCCAAACCAAAAATGTTCAGGAAGGCATAACCTTTGTGTCGGATGATATTTCGTAAAGCGATTTTTAGGTGATGGATCCACATTTGCAGACCTCCAGCTAGAACTTGTGTCGTTTTTAGAGATAGACGTTACACCTGACAATAAGGTTGCACCTAAACAGGCAAACTTCCTGTCTATGGCCGGTTTTATAGATGTACTGTTTCCCCCATTTTTTAGTGCAAATAAAGTGAGAATATTACCTCCTGGGATTTTCGAATGCTTATTTGACACTCCATGTCAAGCTACTCAAAAAGGCCTCAAATAAATTCCCCGTATAGAAAACCTATTTCAAAAATGGAAGTAGAGCATAAATCACTGATTCCAATAGCATTAGAATTTATTGAAGAAAACAAATTGGAAAAGGCAATGCAATGGTATGGGTTTTAAAATTTTTGCCGATGTAACTAATTGAAAATGAAAGAAATAAAAAGCACTAAAATGGAAATTAGTGACTTTGTTAGGAGAGCGGTAAAAAAGAGCTTATAAAGTCAGGAAGTCAGGATAATAGATATTCTCCACCCGACTCAATCACTCTTCAGCCCAGCCAGCCTCTTCTTAGCATCCTCAACCTCAGGCATACCAGGGTCAGCGTCTTTCCAGAGAGCATCTATGCTGGATCTATGTTCCAAGCTAAAATCCAAATCCGATATGGATTCCTAGCATGATATGAATGTCATCTTCAGCGAATGCAATTTCAAATTCTGGGGCAAGGAAAATTTTCTCAAGATCGAATTCATATTCTATTCCAAAATGGATGGCAAAGCGCCTCTCGATTTCTTCCTTATCAATAAACATTATTCCAGGCGCTACAAACAGAGTGAGCTCTCTAGTAGGGTGAATAGGAATCAATAGAGAAACCACATAATGCTTATGTTCATCGAAGACAACTTCACTGGCAAACCCGATTCCAAACAATCTGTCCAACAAGGGTAACACGTACTCGTATTCAAATCCCAAACCCAGCATGTATTTTTCTTCGGTGATATTGTAGACAGAGCCAAGAAGGAATCCAAGATGATGTTTGTGCTCTTCGTGTTCATGGTCCAGAACCTGGCCGTAAACATTAAAATTGAACACTGAAGCAAAAAACAGACATAGAACTATAGAGAATTTCATTCCACATAGAGTAGAGTTATATAGTTTAAATGTCAAACTTGAAAGAATATGATTTGATTATATTTGAGAAGTCTATGTCTCCCTCAACCTAGCCAGCCTCTTCCCGGCATCCTCATTGAGTATACTAACTTCAGGAATCATTGCACTTGAATCTTTAATTCAAGTTTCTTGAGAAAATCGAGGACGATCTTGTTAAAGTCTTCGGGCTTTTCCATATTGATCATATGAGCAACATCGGCAATTGTGAAAGTTTCAGCTCCTGTAACATTTTCTTTAATCAATTGCACAATCTCTAAAATGCCAGGCATATCGAGCTCTCCAACAACAGCTAGGGTGGGAGCTTGGACTTCATTTAATCTATGAACAGCTGGAGGATCCAGCTCTTTGGCGACACTTTCAGGATTCCATTTATTCACTGTATCCAAAGCCATAGTTTTAACCTTTTCCCTGACTGCGGAATCAACTTGGGAAGGTGTTCTGTAGGGTCCATCTGTCCAAGATCGCTGGAAATATTCTACGGCGCGCTCGACATCCCCGCCTCTGAAAGCCTCATTTGTTCTTGTTGAGTTTTCCTTAAATATTTCACTTTTGAACTCAAATCCACTCACTCCAGGAGCAGCAAGAATGATGGCAGAAACCCTTTCAGGATAAGCAATAGCAAAGTCGATGGCAATCCTCCCCCCCAAAGATAGGCCCAAAATGACAGCCTTTTCTATGTTTAACTGCTCAAGAAGCTCGTGTAAATCCTCGTAATGTTTAAAATCACCGGGTATACCAGAGGACTGCCCATGATTTCGTACATCGTAACGGATTACGCGGTATCCTTCAGCAAAAATTTCAAACTGGTCATCCCACATACGATGATTTAAGAGCCCTCCGTGAATCATCATAAGAGGAAGTCCCTCTCCCATCTCCTCATAATAAAGCCTTGCTTTTCCCACCTCGATGAAGCCCGTTTTAGGGGAGATGCTGATTTGATTCTTTTTTTGATCGGCGTTATCAACACACTTAAACATTAAAGCTACAGCCAAACCTAAAATCAGTGCAAAAAATCTTCTCATGCTGATTACCTCCTCAATCCAGCCAGCCTATTACTAGCATCCTCAATCTCATAGACAATAGAGATACGTCTTTCCAGGGGTAGATGAATCTCTTGTAATGCTCGATGCCTTTGCCTTCCCAACCTTTCTCCTTACATGTCTTGTCACATCTATCTCAGAGTTTACTTCCAAGGGCCAGTTATGGCAAATGTTAAACCAGACTTTAGATTGTTCAAAAATAACGTGCTGCCATCTGGAGAAAATGATGCTCCTGAGAACTCAGAATCATTTGATGCATTTCGAGCAAATTTATAAATTTTTCTTTGAGGGGTAATTCCTATCAAATACTGTTCACCCGGTCCATCTTCACAGACAAGCAAATCACCCCAGGGGCTCATTGTTAGCTGGTCAGGATTTTCAAGAATTTTTCTGTCATTTGATTCATAAAATAATTCCAGTTTGGCAGGTGATTCGTTTTCCCGTTCCGTACCCTCAAAAGGACTTAAGATATAACGCCATATTTGACCTGTGGCTGTTCGACCGCCGATTGTACAGTCGAAATAAATATCGCCATCACTGAAGCATAAACCTTCGCCACGGGCAAATATCGCAGCGGCTTTTTTATAACCCTGGTAGCGCAAATTATCTTGTTTCGGGTCCACATCATCCAAATCAAGCCAACGAACGGCTAGAATTTCTCCAGGCGAAACTCTTTGCTTGTCCCAATTTCGTGTGTCGAGTTGGGGCATGTCTACGACCGCAAGGCACTGGAGTTGCCCTCCTTCAAATAAGTGTTTAGCTTTGTAAGGAATGAAACGATAGAACAGGCTATCTTTCTGGTCCTCAGTTTGATAGACAATGCTTCTATCAGGCTCTACCGCTACGCCTTCGTGTACGAAATGTCCCAATGCCTTAAGAGGTAAAGGTGGCGCAATTCTTGGTTCAACAGATACGGGAACTTCAAAAATATAGCCGTGGTCTTTATTGTATATTTTTCCAGCTTTTTCAAAGGTTTCTTCAGCCGAAAGCCAAGAACTCCAAGGGGTTGCGCTACCACTACAATTGCCCAAAGTGCCAGCCAGACTTAAAAATTGACTTTTCAGTTGTTGAGATTTTGTATCATACACAAGAGTTGTTGTTCCGCCGAGACAACGATTGTCTCTTCTGCCTTTGTCGTAGATAAGATCTTCACTTAATTTCTTCAATAGTTGATTCCTTTTTCCAAAAGCTCCAAAAGCCGGAGGTAATCCAGGCCAGACTTCATGATTACGTAGAATAATTGTCAAGCCCCCAGGTCCGGGGAAAGTGCCCATTCCATCGGGGAAAGCAGGCACATAAAAGCCATCAGTCATCTTCTCTCCGGCACGAGAAATTATCTTATAAGAGAAATCTTTTGGGAGATCAATTATTTTGTTTGGATCCTTGATTAGGGCCCCATAGCCAATTTCCTCTATATCATTCGAGAAAAAGGAGATGTTAAATACATCAGCGAAAGCATTGTTCAACGCGAAGAGGCTAAGGAAAGTGAAGCCGGATTTTTTCAAGAAAAATCGACGGCCTATTTGCATTGCTTCCTGTCCTTAAGAGGCAAAAGATTATCAATTTATGGGGAAAGAGTCAATTTGATTAAATATTTTGGAGATATCATGAACAATATAGGGACAGAAAATAACTCTTATGAAACCCTAATTTTAGCTAGATTTTAATTTGACCTGACCCCCTCAGATTGATCCAGTCTT
>JABAOH010001790.1_pt1 | contig 121452 bp, 93 predicted proteins | sample 7062181 | NCBI WGS metagenome assembly JABAOH01 (sample SAMN14538630, study PRJNA623070) | marine sediment metagenome | biome: marine biome [ENVO:00000428]; feature: marine pelagic biome [ENVO:01000023]; material: deep marine sediment [ENVO:00002113]; isolation source: pool of 5 deep marine...
GGCTTCGCCTGTGATCACGGGATCGGTCGACACCCCGGGTTACGCCAAAAGCGTCGCGGTCTTGGATAATTATGCCTACGTGGCGGATGGATATGGATCTTCATGTCTCCATGTGATCGACATCAGCACGCCGGCTTCGCCTGTGATCACGGGATCGGTCGACACCCCGAGTTATGCTCTAGGCGTGGCGGTCTTGGATAATTATGCCTACGTAGCGAACGGGTATTGGGGCCTCCAGGTGGTCGACATCAGCACGCCGGCCTCTCCATCGATCACTCTATCGATCGACACCCCGGGTTATGCTTCTGGCGTCGCGGTCTCGGGTAATTATGCCTACGTGGCGGATGGATCTTTAGGTCTTCAGGTGATCGACATCAGCACGCCGGCTTCGCCTGTGATCACGGGATCGGTCGACACCCCGGGTTCCGCCTTCGGCGTAGCGGTCTCGGGTAATTATGCCTACGTGGCGGACTGGACTTCAGGTCTCCAGTTGGCGAAACGTCAATGCGAGCCGGGGAGTTAGTTTGAAACAGGGAGTGAGGCTTCAGATAGAGCGAGGATTCTCAGCGAAAGGGAGGCCTTGGTTTATTTTTTAGCGCAGTCTCATTTTTTGGAATCAATTGCTATGGCTCGATAATCCAAAAACATGATCGCCGGTTCGCTCATCAACTCGTCTGCCACTGCAGATCGGGTCTATTGGGTCTCGCGAGACAAAAGGGAATTGATTAGACGGTTCGAAAACACTGCAACAAATAACTTTTTATAATTACAAACATATCAATCACTTGCATTTCTCTCTTCGTTCGCATTCCTAAACCGCGTGTCGGACGTTCGAGTCGTCTCGGGGGCACCAGTGTCTTCAACCTCAACCGCCGTTTTGCAGTAACTTAGGCAACAAAGCACCTGCGCTTCAGCGCTATACTATTCTATGAAACTGAAGCATCTTTCACGTTCTATCCATTTGTAAATGGCTTGCGCCGCAACCCGATGGCCGCTCGGCGTCCAGTGGCCGTCGAGCCGGTAGTTCAAGAGGTCATTTGCGACGATGGCTTCTCTGAAGGCTGGAGTCAGGTCGAGAAACGGCAACTCGTGGCTGTCCGCCCATTCATTGAGCCTTTTTTGAAATTCCACCCGTTCGGTGAGCCAGCCGGATCTAACCTCGGTTCCAGACTGGATCAGCGGGTTGTCAGGCTCATAGTAAGTAGCGTCATATTGAAGGACGAATGGAATATAAACAACAGCGACTTCTATTCCCTCCTTTGCGGCCTTTTTCGTTATTTCTTCCATCACATAAATCAGCGACCGAAACTTTCGCTCCGAACGTTCGGTATCAATATCCAGGGCCTCCATCCAGACATGGGGATTGAGCAATCCGAATGATAAAATCCTGCCGTTAAACTTCCCCTCATTGGCGGCCGAAACGAGCTTCGCTGGCAGTTTATTTTTCCATGCCTCTATTCTATCCTCCGAGAGTCCAGCTCGACGTGCCTCGCTGATCACAGCTGGCAAAAATTTCGGCCGGCTTGCTGCTTTCTCACTCGCGTTTTTTGTCTTTATTCGTTTTATCAGCGTGTGTGTTCTTGGATACAAACTATAAAGCACCTTTTTGACACCGCTCCTCCGAGGGTAGAATTCGTATAGATCACCTGGCGACAGAGACAGCGGCGTATCCGTTACATCATTGGCACTGAGGCAAATCAGCAGTCCGTCTATCTGGTAGCGGAGACCGACGACGGAGAAGAGCCGCCAGTACTGCAAAGGACCTGCACCTGATAATCCTCCGTTTACGAACTCGACTGGGTGTCCGTTTCTTTCGTCGAAGTGTTGTTCTAGCCTGGAGCCGAACGTTTCTTCGGCCTCGACACCATAGCCCTCCGTGAACGAATCTCCGAGCATAAGGATCCGGGCCTCATTTTTCGCCCGTTTCAGAGGGATATCCTTGTAGCGAAGGCCTTGAGTGTTCGTTTCGAACTGGTACTCGAACTCGATATTTGTTCTGTGCTCTTTGAAATTTGCGGGGTGACTGCATCTGATCGTTTCATCTTTTGGGTTTCCGCTAATGCCGAGAGCTATCTCGAAGAGAAGCAGCAAAACAAAGGGGACAAGGAGGGCGATTATCGTTCCGATTACGTTTTTCATAAGTCAATTGTATCACCCAGAGCGATATCGAACAAGGATACATATCAATAGGCTGATTTACTGGCATTATTATTTTATATCCTCTCGAAGTCGTGCATGTCGGACGCTCGAGTTATCTCGGGGCACCGTGTTTGTGCCTAATCAATATGCATCGTTTCATATGATTATGGCCTATCTGCTGGAAACCTGATAGACTCATCAATTCAAGAGGGATTGTGCAGCCGGCTGTAAGCGAACAGGACGCTGTTCTCATCCAGCGAGCTCCTGACGTGCTGTGTGTGCCGCCCCTTTCACACCCGTCAGCCGGGCTCAGCAAATTCTTCAAAACAATCAGCTCATGCTTACGCGCTTTTTTAGCATACTCTTTGTGTTCGTCGTATGCCACGCAGCAGGTGCTGCCGCATGTTCCAACACAGTACAGAACTCCGATTCAACACGCGACTCCAAGGATTACAGCGGTCTACCGATCGGGCGCATCTGGTGCACAGGGAATCAGCGTACGCGGGATGCTGTCATCACCCGCGAGCTGCTCGTACGCACAGGCGATACGTTCGACCCGGAGTTGATCCAGGAGAGCGAACGGAATCTTCGCAACTTTTCGTACATTGGCTCTGCCGAGATTGTCCCGCACTACGATCCCGCTCGTAACGTCGTCGATTTGGAGGTTCGAGTCAGCGACCGGTTTCCCTGGATCATATTTGCATCGCCGTCGTTCGGCGGGGGGCGATTCGATCTCGAGTTTATGCTGGCAAACATGAACTTTCTTGGCCTGGGCCAGGGCGTCGGAACCCAAGGACAGGTTTCGAGCGATGAGGCGGATAGTTACTACGTCGGCTTCCAAGAGCCCCGTTTGTGGGATTCGCGGTGGGGTGTTGCGGTGGTCGCAGGACGGCAGGGGGACCGCGGAGAGCAGGTGGACCTGATCGTCAACCGTCCGCTATATTCATTGGCGAGCCGGTGGGCCTGCGAAGTGAGCGCGTTCGACTGGGAAGTCGAAAAAAGTCTTTACGACGAGGGTGAAAAGATATCTCAGTATTATAATCGTCGCCTTGGCGCATCGGTGAGCGTGACCCGTAGTTTCCTCCGAGCGAATGAGCGGCTGGAAATCGATCTATCGTACAGTTATTTCGATGAGCGAAACGAGCAGGATAGAGGCTGGACTGGGCCAATTGCCGGTGACAAACGACGGGCGACACTTCGTCTCGAGATCGGCGCCGAACGATTCCGCTACGTGGAGGACACGTATCTGTTTCAAATGGGCCCCGTCGAAGACGTGAAACTCGGACCGAATGGCTTCATTAGATTCGGCTGTGCGCTCGAAGCGCTGGGATCGGACCGTAATTATCCTGAGTTTGGATTGGGCTTGGGCTGGTTCAGAGGGGCACCGTCCAGAGGCTACGTCCATCTGTCCATCGATTCGGATGCCAGAATCACGAACGGCGACATCACCAATCACACGGGACACGCCACAGCGGGCCTTTTTTACCGGGTGGGGGAGCGTAACCTTCTGTCGTGGCGCAATGAAGGTCAATTTTTGACTCGGATGGAAGACCCAACGCAGCTGCTGCTGGGATCCGGCCGGGGACTGCGAGGATTCGAGGCACAGGCATTCGACGGCACGCGTCTTTTGAGAACATCCGTCGAGTGGCGTCACACTGTTTGGGTGACCAAGAAGTGGTCTCTGGCATACGTGCTCTTCACCGACGCGGGATCCATTTGGAACAGCGATGAGTCGATCGACGGCGTCCCGTTCCTCGTCGGAGCGGGGACCGGCATCCGGCTGAGTGTCCCCGGATTCATCGGGGGGCCCATATTCCGGCTGGATTTCGGGTACGGATTTCGGGATGACTATTTCGATGTTAGTTTTGGTTTCTGACCGGATCGCGGTGGTAAAGCCAAATCAACTCACAAACAGCTTTTCCGCCAAAAAGCCGTGTTTTTATCTGCTAGGTCATATTGATTCATCATGCATCAAGCTTAGCGAACTCGTTCACAAAGCGCCTGAAGGTAGTGAAGTTCTTAGCAGTAAAATAAGCTGTGAGATCTCCATGCTCACCAGATATCATTACCTTAATTTCTTCCGCATTAATCATTTTAATCAAGACATCATGGGACACTGAATAGTCCAAGGACTCAGTAAAACTGTTACCTTCCTTTTGCTTCTTCAAAGGCCCCTTTGCAGAAAGCGTTTTAGTTTCATCATCGATTACAAGGGTTAAAGATGGTCCTGCATCGATATTGAACCAATCAGGTCCGATGTATTTCAACAACAGAAAATATGTCACATTACCATTTACATCTTCACACCTTTTCACGTCTAGAAAACAGCTTTTCCCGTATTTGATAATTTCTCCTCCTGGGATGTCTTTTCCTCCCCCTATTACATAGATTTCATTGCCAATCGTGTTGCTTATTGTCATACCATCATCGTTCGTATAGGTATCAACGTGAAATCCAGCGGCGCATCCATAGATAAGGAGGATGATAATGGACACGACCAGCAAAAGCCTTAGCAGAACTTCGCCCTGAAACCTCATTTCAGGTACCTCCTGGCTCAATTCAGATCATTGCAAAAACTCCATCTCAATTCGCCGCTTCAATGATGATGTGTAATATTCGATTGTCATTTGTCTCTGCATATCTTTTGTCTGCACGATAAGATATACATAGACAGAGTATATTTCAGTTTGGCGCCCTGAAAAACAAAAATATGGCAATTCTAGATTGTTCGTCCGCCATTCCATCTGCTCAATTGTGTACGATCGCCAATGAATTGATTGGACAACCCGCAGCAAATATCTTAACAATCCTTGCTTTTCTCTACGTGGTAACAACGAGTTACACACTAAGTAGGTCGGTTTCCTGACACGCGCCTCAAGCGTTCGAGTCAGATCCTGGGTACAATTGGAGATGAAAACATGACCTTCGAGCCGTCATGGTAATCCGACCAGGATCTCACGGACCCCTGAGTTCAGGAGCACAACCCGCTCATGGCTGCACCACACGGTAATCCGCGTTTCCGAGGGTTGCAAAAAGAGAAGAATACATGGCAATATCTAGATAAATTCTCCCTTCCACGGCTGCGTCATGGTGCTATGATAATTAACTGCGAGTCTTGAAGGAGAGTTACTGCCACGATCACGAGTACCCAAATGAAACATTCAAATCGAAAAGTGGTAGAGAACATGTACAACGTTTCTTGGATTATTTTGAACAATATAACAGGGGGTTAGATAATAGTGGAACTAAAGGATAGTCAGTATCAAGCGGCACTCAAATTACTCAGCAGCGCGGAAGGCGCGCTCCAGCAGTTGATGGCCAGTATGAGAAGACGCGACGAACCCCACACGCTGCGCCGGCTCATTGAGGAGGTGGAAGGATGCCTCAAAAAGGCTAAGGGAGCGCTCAGATTATCCTGACAAATTCCTCTTGGCCCGATTGGCGATGATTCCCACCCAACAGCTACCCAGTTTGGTTTGCACGCTGAGGCCGGCCACGATGATCACAAACACTCATGCAGAAATCCACAAATACCCTATCGATGTCATTTTTCTTTTCAGTCGCCTCCCAAATGCCGTGTCGGACGTTCAAGTCGCTTTGGCTGATATTTAGATCACCTTAAGCGCCCCCGCAAAAGTCGAGCAAAATCGTCTCAGGAGTGACCGTTAATCAATATTATTACAATAATTTACGCCGCTCACGCAAACCTTTCTTCGCGCATCCACTGATTTTTGACACAGATCTGCATCGCTGTTAAACTATGACAACTTGTAAGAGATTTTCTACGTAACTAACAACGAGGACACGGAAATGATCGGTCAAACAGTATCCCATTACAAAATTCTTGAGGAGCTCGGTGGTGGGGGTATGGGCGTTGTGTACAAGGCCGAGGATACCAAGCTCAAGCGCACCGTTGCCCTCAAATTTCTGCCTCCCTATCTCATCGGCGACAAAGATGCGAAGACTCGCTTCATCCACGAAGCTCAGGCAGCCTCCAAACTTCAGCACCATAACATCTGCACGATACACGAAATCGGCGAGACGAAGGATAGGCAGCTATTTATAAGCATGGACTGTTACGAGGGGGAGACGCTCAAGGAAAAAATAGCAAGGGGGCCGCTGCCAATTAGTGAAACGATCGATATTGCAATCCAAGTAGCCGCGGGCCTCTCGAAGGCACATGATGCTGGCATGGTGCATCGGGATCTCAAACCAGGCAACATCATTGTAACGAGTGACGGGGTCGTGAAGATTCTCGACTTCGGATTGGCAAAGCTGCCAGGCATGAGCAAGATGGCAGAACGATACGGCGCTTTGGGTACAATTGCTTATATGTCGCCCGAGCAAGCGGGTGGTACGGATGTGGATGAACGCTCGGACGTGTTTTCGTTGGGAGTCGTTATGTACGAGCTGTTAACGGGTCAAACTCCGTTCAAGGGCGATTACGATGCTGCAATCATATACTCAATTCTGAACTTGGAGCCAAAAAGCCTGAGAAAAATAAGAGAGGAAGTTCCCGCTGAACTCGAGGAAATCGTCTTAAAGGCGATAGCAAAACATCCCGCCGAGCGATACCAACTCGCCGGCGAGCTGCTTACTGAACTGAGGCTCGCAAAGAAAAAAATCAAGACGGGATTGGACGCTTGGGTTGACGAAAGCCAACCCTCTATTGCGGTGCTTCCCTTTGCGAATATGAGCACCGATAGGGAGCAGGATTATTTTTGTGACGGCATGGCGGAAGATATTATCAACAAGCTGTCGAAAATCGCCGGCCTGCGCGTTGCAGCCCGGACTTCGTGCTTCGCCTACAAGGGAAAAAGCGAAGACGTACGCGAGATCGGAAAGAACCTCGGCGTTGACACGGTGCTTGAAGGTGGCGTACGCAAAGCGGGCGACCGGATTCGGATTACCGTTCAGTTGATCAATGTTAAGAATGGTTATCAGGTGTGGTCGGGGAGATTCGATCGCGATCTCGAAGATGTATTCGTTATCCAGGATGAAATCGGCCGGAACATTGTTGAAGCACTGGAGGTCAAGCTGACCGATAAAGAAAAGCGTGTGTTGGACAAAGTCCCGACGAGAGACGTCGAAGCGTATGATTTCTACATTCGAGGAAGGCTGGATTTCCACAAACTCGGCGCAAAACCCTTGGAACGTGCTCGCAATCTGTTCACGAGCGCGATCATTACGGATCCCGAATACGCAGTGGCCTATTGTGGGCTCGCCGATTGCCACTCGATGCTGTACATGTATTTCAACAGCGATAAAACGAACATCGAAAACGCAGTGACGGCCAGCAAAAAGGCTCTCAAACTGGACCCGGAACTTGCCGAGTCTCATGCCTCTTATGGGCTGGCAATCTCATTGGACCGAAAATACGAACAGGCGGAAAGTGAGTTCAGGAAGGCAATCCAGCTTTCACCGAAGTTATACGAGCCGTACTATTTTTTCGCGCGCATGTACTGGGTCCGCGGCGACTTGAGGAAGGCGGCCGAGTTTTTTGTCAAAGCGAGCATGGTAAGGCAGGAGGACTATCAGGCGCTGCTGTTGGCCGCCAACGCGTATCGCGGGCTGAACCAGGTATCCAAGCTCGAAGGCGCCTGCCGACGCGGACTGGAGATCGCAGAACGACACGTCCTGAACGAGCCGGATGATGCTCGGGCGTGGTATCTCGGAGCCCAGGCTCTTTGCGAGCTCGGAGATAAGAAAAAAGCTCTCGAATGGATTGAGCGTGCTATGTCACTCGACCCGGACGATCCGATGTCTCACTACAACGCTGCCTGTGTCTACAGCCTTCTGGGGATGTTCGACGAGTTTTTCACTTGTTTCGAGAGAGCGATGGAGAGCATGAGCGGGCGTGCTTACAGGGAATGGTGCAAATACGATCCTTATCTTGATCCTGTTCGCGAGGATCCACGCTATTCGAGGCTTATGGAAAGGTATTGATCGATAGCTAATGCAGCTTTGGCGTTGGCCGGATTTCCGGCAAAGGAATATCGAATAATAACACCTGTTCTACGAAAAGAGCCCCACATGCCTTGGTCGCGGGGCTCTTTTGCTGAGTCATGCGCAGCAGTGACAGCGTGGGCTCAGGAATTGCTCATCCATTGAGATTTAGCCTGATTTGCAAGAGCCAGGCGCTATGCCCAATCCTGGTCACGTGTTCGGGCACTTCAGGAGGAGCGATGCGAGAAGGTGTTTGCTCGAGTTGTGACACAAATGCAGATGTGAAGCGTCCCTTGAAGCTCTCCCTTGCCCTTGTGCTGCAGCCGCGATTCGCGCGCATTGTGCGAAACCTCGAGAAATTTTTCAAAGAAAAAGCGCATTCGGCAGTCTATTTGTCACTACCGATCGTGTGTGTTGGTTTCTCATGATATGCAATAGAGAACTGAAGAGACAATGCGCAAGCGCCACAGAGCGCTTAACGAGAGGTCATCTGGGTGCGACCTTTGCGAAGCTCTGATACGGTCAAGCCGCTTTTAAGGAATGCGAGGAATCCCAGTATCAGGATCGGAATCGTAAAAACAAGCGACAAGAGGATGGCGAGACCGGTCGCCATCGTTTTTTCGATACCGAAAAGCGTGAGAGCGATGACGCAAAAGAACTGATAGGACCCGATATTCGCCGGTGCGCCGGGCACCGCCGTGCCAAGGCGCACGATAATGAGCACTACAGCTGGAACCCATAAAGACACATGTAGGCCATAGGCTTTCATGATCATCCAGTACGATAGTACTTGAAAAAAAACATATAGCATTGACGCAGCCAGCACCGGCAACAAACGCACAGAGGTCCACACGGATCGCATTCCACTGGAGAACTGTGAGAGAAACTCCTTGATGCGCCGGATTGGCTTCCGTATTCCTACATCATCTGTAGTATGAGTGGTCGAGTATTTTTTATCGGCGAAGGCCGACAGGACTATCAAGCCGATCACAAGGAGTATGACTGCACCGACGATCACTCCAGCGTTCACTATCTTTTGCGGCAACGAAACAAAGAACGTGCATAGTCCTATGCCGAGCACGAGCAGGGAACCGTCAAAAATCCGTTCAGCAATCATCGACGGAAGAATGGAGGCAAAAGGGAGGTCCATCCATCGTGATAAGAGATATCCCCTGACAAATTCACCCGGTTTCAACGGGAGAATCAAGTTGGTGAAGAGGCCGGTATAAATAGCTTGTATCGTGCGCAGTAAAGCCACACTACCGACCGGTTGAACCAGAAGTTTCCATCGAAATCCGTGAGACACAATGCAGAGCACGTCGATGATCAGTGCCGCCGGGACCCACCATAGGTGCATACTGCGCATATGGAGGAGCAACTCATCGAAGCGCACTCCGCTCATCACCCAGGCTAAACAACCCGCGGCTATAACGTAGACGACGATCTTTTTGAAGAAACGTTTTGGAAATCTCACAAGATCTTGTCAACCTCCGTCCACCATACTCGGCGATGGAGACCACATTTCATATCCATATTTTGCAACTGCAACAAAATCAATTACTTCCATTTTTCTTTTCATGCAATTTCCGAAACCGTGCCACTGATGTTCGACCTACGCAGCCGAGTTCGAGCGCCGATGGCGGTTTGCGACGCAGCTGAGGAATCGAGGAAAAAATTGCGTTTGAAGCGCCTCTCTTTTATCTTTTACCCCTGTTTGTCATCCACACGCACTGGTACCAACCATTTTCGTCCTTTTACGCACTCTAACGAAAGCGGACAATGGCGGAAACACAAAATGATCACAAGAAACGGCTTCGTCGCGGACCCTATCCGGAGCTCACGGTCCCTGCACTCCTCGTCGGCTATCTTCTCGGAGTATTGATTGCCGTAAGCATCAGCTACGCTGCGCTCATCCTTGGTTTTACGATCGAGGGCTCGGAGATTGCGGCAATTCTGGGATTTGGCATCTTGCGCGGCCTAATGGGCCGCACGAGCATTGTGGAGAACAACATCAATCAGACGATCGCTAGTTCTGTGAACGGGGCGACGGCCGGGATGATGTTCTCCATCCCGGCGCTCTTTATCCTGGGTCACGGAGACGCGTTTGACCCATACCTTCTGACGTTTGGATGTATTGTGGGTGGGATCCTGGGGATTTCTTTCATTGTTCCGCTTCGCAAGCAGATGATCGATTTCAACCGCCTGGCCTTTCCCGGGGGAATTGCCGTTGCGTCGGTTCTGAAGTCCCCGGGCGCTGGAATGCGAAAGGCGATGTATCTCGTTATAGGTGCATTGATCAGCGCCGGCCTGCACGCATTTGTAAATGTGGCTCACTTCGAGAACTGGCACCTGGGAGCGGCCATCGGCGCACCTGCCTACTTGAACATCACGCTATACATATCCCTATTGACCGTAGGTGCTGCATACCTAGCGGGAAAAGGCGGGATCTATTTTGTGGTAGGCGGATATACGTGCTACTGGGTCCTTGCTCCGATCCTGGCTTCCCAAGGATTGGTTCCCACTCCAGATCAATTGGCGGAGATGGGGAGAAGTGCACCGAGTTTTCTGCGGGGCGAGTTTTTTAGGCCGATCGGCATCGGCATGATCTTCGGCGGTGCTTTGGCAGGTATTTTCTGGGCCATACCGCTCATCATCAGCGCCATTCGAAGTATGCAGGAAGCGGCAAAGACAAAGTCGGTGCTATCCCAAGACGAAATGCCGATAAGGCTGCTTTACGCGGGTGTTGCGGGTGCTTTCCTTCTTCTCGTCTTCATTGCGATACGGTCGGTGGATGAGATGGGAGTCGGTCGCGGTTTGATCATGGCGCTCTTTGGAACGATTTGGATCTGGATGGCCGGTGTGATCGTTTCCGAATGTATCGGTCGGACGAACTGGTCCCCGACAAGCGGCATGACGCTCATTGCAGTGACGATCTTGATCTTCATTGCCAGTTCCGCCGGCGGATTGGACAAGGTTCCAACGATCGTCGCGGCTGTTTTGGTTGGAGCCGCGATGGGGGCAGCGTTGTCTCAAGCCAAAGATCTGATGATGGATTTGAAAACCGGCTACTTGGTCGGCGCTTCACCAAGAAAGCAACAAATCGCCCAGTTTTTGGCTGTATGGCTAGGACCAATCGTGGTTCTTATTGTGATCTTTATTTTGCACGAGGCGTACGGACTTGGAAGTGAACGGCTCCCCGCTCCTCAAGGAAAGGCGCTGGCCAGCATGATCCAAGGCATTCTTGGGGGCGACATTCCCCTCCAAAAGTATTTAGGAGGCGCAGGCCTCGGGATGCTTTTGAGCTCCACGGGAATCGGCGGCCTGGGCGTTCTCGTCGGGCTCGGATTTTACCTTCCTTTCAATATTGTTCTTACGTACACAGTGGGTACCGGACTCCGCTTCGCATCCGATTGGAGACTGGGTCGGAAGTTTACGAATGATGTGGGAATTCCTGTGGCCACTGGCCTTATGGTTGGCGAAGCGCTCATCGGCGTCACGTTTGCGCTTCAACAAGTGCTGGCAGGTATTGGAGGATAAGATGAAGTTTTTTGGATTCCTGCTCGTTGCCGTCGGATTTTTGGCCGGAGCCTATTATCTAACCGGGGCCAGAGGGAGCGTGATCGGGACCGGCTTTGCGATTTCTTTTGCAATTGCGATTGTGGGGATTGTGATATTGCGAGTGGTAACTCGAAAGCGAAAGGGAGCAAAGGAAAAAGTCATCTCTGAAGTGAAAACAGTGGAGCAGTGCATTTCGCGTCTTGCGGAAGGTGTCGACAAGTTGGAAAAAGAAAAAGACACGATCGATGTGTACGATCTTTCCAAAGAGATCGATGATCGATTTAACGAAGATCTGGAACGATTTGTCGATGCCCGCGAAAGCATCGCCATTGCTTTTGGATTGAATGCCTACGCAAGCGTGATGAGCCACTTCGCCGCTGGGGAGCGTTACCTGAACCGCGTCTGGTCATGTTCCGTGGATGGGTACATTGATGAAGCGCACATCTACCTGGGTCGCGCGCGGGACCAGTTTGTCGAAGGACACACCGAGCTAAAGAAACTCACTTTGAGCTAATTCTCGCATTGCGAAATCGCTTTTGGCGTTGACGTAATTATAGCTCTGCGGTGCAAGTGGGTGCGGTCACGCTTCACGATGTAACCTTTCGTGTCAAACTTCGTACAGTATTCAGTGGCAGCTCCCATTCTAATGTCATATTCTAATGTCATAAGAAAACCTGAACATTCCTCAAAACAGGGATTGCAGAGGTGGTGCAAGTGCATTTTTTTCAATTTATCGCAGTGCAAACAGTGCTGATGTCGGTTGTGATTTGTTTCAGTTTCTCAAACGCTTTGTCAGGGGAGCAGAACAAATCTCTCGAGTCCATCATCAGTGAGATGCTCGTATCGACTAAAGCCGATCTCATCGAATTTCGGCGCGACTTGCACCGACACCCTGAAATGTCCGGCAAAGAGAAACGCACTGCAGGCGTTATTGCGGAGCGTTTGCGTTCACTTGGGCTGGAGGTGCAAACCGGCTTGGGCGGCTATGGTGTCGTTGGCCTCCTTCGGGGCACAAAGCCGGGACCCGTCGTGGCCTATCGCGCCGACATGGATGCCGTCCCATCTGACGCTCCCGATCCGGTCCCGTTTGCTTCCGAGACTCCCGGTGTGCGGCACATATGCGGGCATGACGTGCACGTGAGCGTTGCGATCGGGATCGCCAAGGTGCTCGCATCGGTGCGGGAGCAGCTCCCCGGAACGGTAAAGTTTATTTTTCAACCTTCAGAGGAGGATGTGGAAGGGGCAAAGGCCATGATAAGCGACGATGTGCTGTCGGATCCGGAGCCTTCTGCGATTTTTGCCGTTCACTGCGCGCCGCTCGAGGTCGGACAGATCGGCAGTAGGGAAGGCATGATGTTGCCGGGATTGGACGTCGTGAACGTGACGCTGTCGGGTGAGGGGGATCTCGAAGCTGCCGCCGATAAATGCGCGCAGATCATCTCAGGTGTGAGCACGGTTGGGGCAATGCTACACGGCGACGAATCGGCGGCCGAAGCATCCAAAGAGAACACCGAAGCGGATGGATTCATCTCTGCAGATGTGTTCAGCTCCGAACACAACCCGGCCGAGAACCAGTGGATTGTGACGGGAACGGTTCGTGCATCGAGCGATGCCCACCACTCGCGCGCGAGAAAGAGTATCGAAAAGGGCCTTGCCGCTATGGAAATCCAGGGAGTTTCCCACGAGCTCACATACATTGACCGAGCGATTCCGCCGGTTATGAATAACCCGGCACTGGTTCGTCGCTCCAACGACGTCATCCGGTCGGTCTTGGGTGACGAAGCGATCCGCATTATCAAAGAACCGCCGCCATATTTCAGCGAGGACTTCGCGTTCTATCAGCAGCGGATTCCCGGCGTAATGTTCTTCCTCGGTGTATCGAATGAGGCGGAAGGTATTTTCGGGTTACCACACCACCCGATGTTTACGGTTGACGAGGATGCCATAGCGATCGGTGCCAAGGCCATGAGCATGCTGTTAGTGGACTACCTCAAAACGCACTAGGATGCTCCGATTCGCCGAGCGTTTACTCTGAGATAAAAAGGGGAAGCGTCAAATCTCCGGAAGAAAGGCGCGTTGCGCAGGCGATCAAGGTTCTCAAGACCTACGATTACGACGAGTACCGTGAGACGATCAAGGAACTGGGAGAAATGGGCCCTGTGGCGGTCAAACCGCTGATCAAGGGGCTACGAAATGGGGATGTGTTTGTGCGGTGTGCTTGTGCGGAGGGCCTTTGCAAGATCAAGGACAGTAAGGCCGTTGGTCGAAAGGATCAACGACCGCTACTGCGGCGGCACCCTAGCGGCACAGTACGCGCTGAACCAGCTAACGGGCGTGAACTATTACGACAGCTACGAGGGATGGAAAGAGTGGTACAAGAAAGAATACGGCACCGAGTATGTCGGCAGATACCGCTGAATCATCTTCGATCGCAAACCTTCGCCATACATCACTACCGAAGCTAAAAGTCTTCCGTTTTCCTCGTAAGTGAGCAATCGGTGCCTCGCGTTATAATGGGATCCTCGTTTTTTCCCAGTGGAAAGGAAGCTTTTTAACTAGCAAAAATTGAAAAAACCGCATATTTTCCCTTCTTTGACGAGGCTGTATGCCGGTTACCGTATCGATTCGCCGAATACCAAGAGCGAACAATGGAAAAGTTTTTCAGATTCATAGAGAGAGTGGGGAACAAGCTCCCTCATCCCCTCATTCTATTCGTTTATCTATGCGTTATCATCCTGACTTTTTCTTTTATCACCGGCCTGCTGAAATGGTCTGCCGTGAATCCCAAAAGCGGGGAACTGATCGTGGCTTCCAATCTTATTTCGGCGCAGGGTTTTCAGGATTTCATGGAGAAGATGATAACAAACTTTACGCATTTCGCTCCGTTGGGGCTGGTGCTCGTGATGCTCATGGGTGTTGCGATAACCGAGAGGAGCGGATTTCTGGAGGCGCTCATACGAAGCGTCATTGGAAGAGTCCCCTCGTGGCTGGTCATCCCCGTCATCGTGATGGCCGGCGCCTGTGGAAATATCGGATCTGATGCCGGAATCGTCGTCGTCCCACCGATCGCCGCCATAATTTTCAAACGAATGGGAAAGCATCCGCTTGCAGGACTCGTCCTCGGTTATGCCGCCGCCACAGCCGGCTTTACTGCGAATTTGATACCTGCCGGGACCGATGTCCTGCTTGCAGCGATTACGACGGAAATCTATGGGTCCTTTGAACCAGGCGCTGAAGTCGTTGCGACGTGTAATTGGTATTTCATGATTGCCGCTACGTTTGTTCTTGCTTTTGTTGGGACTTTTGTGGCCAAGAAATACACGATCCCCATGTGCGAAAGATATAAACTCACCGGCATGGAGGAAACGACAGAAAAAGCGTTGACACCCAGAGAAAAGAAGGGACTTTTGTGGGCCATTATTGCAGGGATCATCTATTTAGCCGTGATCTCTTTGACGATCGTTCCGGAAAACGGCATTTTAAGGCATCCCGACGCAGCGCAGTTTATGAGGTCTCCCTTCTTCAAAAGTCTGATACCTATCTTGTTCTTTCTTTTTGTCATAGTAGGTTACGTTTACGGGAAGATCGTCGGAACGATCAAAAAATCGGGAGATGCTGCCCATTTCATGATAGACGGCGTCCGTGATCTCGCGCCCTACATCGCATTGGTTTTCATGATTGCCCAGTTCATCGCGTTCTTCAATTGGTCGCATTTGGATCAGATCATATCGATCAAGGGCGCAGAGCTGCTGAAATCATCCGGCTTTTCGGGAATCCCGCTTTTCATTTCGTTCATAATCATCGCCATGTTCTTGAATCTGTTCATTGGGAGCGGATCGGCAAAGTGGGCAATAATGGCGCCCGTTTTCGTGCCGATGTTCTATCACATAGACTTGACTCCCGCCTTCACTCAGCTTCTGTACCGTATCGGTGATTCCATCACGAATGGGATCAGCCCCCTGTATACGATGTTTCCGCTGATACTCGGCTGGGTGCAGCAGTATGACGAGGATGCGGGAATCGGAACCGTTTCCAGCCTGCTTCTGCCGTATGCGATATTCACCTTTGTTGCGTGGACGATTCTGCTCATCATATGGTATGCGATTGGCCTTCCGATTGGAGTAGGGGAGTCTATCTGAGTACAATCGTTCTAAACCAGGTTATGCGAATCCATAAATAAACCATTCCCGGCCATTCACATGCATGAAAAAGCCCCGCTTACTTCTGCAGGCAGGGCTTTTTTTGAATTCTAGACGTCGCCTACAGTTTCTCAAGCATCTCGTCCACTTCGTCGCAGGTTTTGCGGACGGCGCCAACAGAGTGCTTGAACGCCTCCTTTTCCTCGTCGGTGAGGTCGAGTTCGACGACTTGCTCCACTCCGTTTTTGCCAAGGATGGCCGGTACGCCCACGAACAGGCCGTCGACGCCGTACTCACCCTCGAGCTTGGCGCATGTCGGAAGGATCTTACGCTTGTCGTAGACGATGGCTTCAGCCATGTCCAGCGCTGCCCAGGCAGGTGATACGAATGCCGAGCCGAAGCCGAGCAGGCCGACCACTTCGCCGCCGGCCTTGCGGGTGCGTGTCTCGATGGCACTGAGGATTTCCTCGTCGAGGAACTTGGATACCGGGATGCCGGCGATCATACAGGAGCTGCGCACCGGAACCATAGTATCACCGTGGCCCCCCAGGACGATTGCGTTTACGTTCTCCACGGAGACTTTTGCTGCATCGGCTACGAAGTAGCAGTAACGACCCGAGTCGAGCTGGCCTGCCATTCCCATGAGCTTGTTCTTGGGCGGGTTGAGCCGCTTGTCCAGGGTGTATACAATGGCGTCCAGCGGATTCGCTATGGATATGATAATAGCATCGGGGCAGTTCTGCCTGATGCCCTCCGCCACCTGATTGGTGACCTTGAGGTTTACGGCCAACAGCTCCTCGCGGGACGGGTAGGTGCCATCCGGCCGTGCCTTACGTGGTATACCAGCGGTGTTGATGATCAGATCCGAGCCGGCTATGGCCGAGTAATCCTTTGATCCAACCAGGCGGACATCGCTGCGGATAGTGGGCAGGCCCTCGGAGATGTCCAAGCATTTTCCGATTGAAACGGATTGCTTTTTGGTGACGTCCTGGCGTTCTGGTGGATCTTCCGGGTTCACGATCGGCGCCGGATCGCTGAGGCCAACCTCCCGCGATAACCCTCGTCTGGCGATTTCCTGCGCTAAAACACCGCCGATGTATCCGCCCCCAATGAGACCGATCTTATTGAGCATTCCTGCGCTCCTTTCAGTGAGGATGTGCGTCCCAGGCCGCCTTTATGTTGTCAAAAGTCTTGGGACAAACTGCGTCGAGAATTAAGAGGGATGTTGCCAATTTGTCGGCACCCGAAGATAATACCGCAGATGTTCGCTCGCTTCAACTTCATTGTCTGCTCATCGATTCATTCCAGCCGCCTCGGAACCTGCCGGGCACTATCTAGGCAAACATGAGTATGGCTTGCCGAATCAGCCAACCTCTCATGCAGCCCCGATCTTGCGCGCCGCTCGTGTACCGCTTGGAATCAGCAGGGCAGGCGTGCCAGCACTGCGCTCAAGCCTTATGGACAGCGCCTTTATCCTGCAATGCTGTACTCGTACTGCCCGCGGATTTCATCTCTTTCGGCGTAGCGGCTCGCGCGAAAAATGTGAGGATCGAACTCGGGTTCGCTTTTCCCTGTTATCATGTCGGCAGCCATGACTCCAACAGCGGGGCCGAGCTTGAATCCGTGACCACTAAATCCCGAACAAATGTAGAAACCGCTGTCGGGGGGCACTTCATCGACAATGGGGTGCCAGTCCGGCGTAATAGCATAGAGTGAAGCAAATCCGCCCCTGCTCTCACTCCGCTCTAAACCCGGGTAGCGTCGCACCAGTCGCTCACCCAGGTCCGAGACGAAGTCGAAATCGACACGCTCTATATAATTATCGGGATCGACGACGGCATCGGCCTCGGATGGATCAACGAGGCCTGCCAGCGTCAAGTCGCCTGTCTCCGACCGGAAGTAGGTCGCGTTGACGAAATCAGCAACAACGGGGTGCGACCCCTCATGATCGGCCGGACGCTTGAAGAAGGCAACCTGCACGCGGCAGGCGTTGATGGGTACTTCCACTCCGGCCATTCTGGCCACTTGCGCGCCCCAAGCGCCGGCGCAGTTCAAGACAACCGGCGTATCCAGCTCGTTCCTGGAGGTCTCGACACCGATAACCCTACCGCCCTCGAACCGGACGCCTTTGGCCTCAGTTCCAGGGAAAACCGTAACGCCTAGACGGCGGGCGGCGCGCTCGTATGAAGTGACGGTGAGATGGGGATCCGCGTATCCGGAGTCCGGCTCGTAGGCTGCGGCCACTAGATCCGTAAAGGCCAATCCCGGCATGATCTCTCTTAGCGCCTCGGGAGCGACCAGCTCCGCCTGAATGCCTATTCGGTGCTGCAGTGCCAGATTGGCTTGCAGGCCCTCTCGGTCTTTCGCATCTACTACAAGAACGAAGCCGGTCCGCCTAAAACCGCAGTCTCCTCCAACTTGCTCCTCGAAGTCCTCGAAAACCCGAAGGCCATAGAGCGCCATGCGTGCAGTCAATTCGTTCGAGTAGTGCTGGCGAATAATTGCGGATGACCGGCCCGTGGGTCCTTCACCGATGGCCCCTTTCTCGACCAGGGCGATCTTCAGTCCGCGCCTGGCCAATTGAAGGGCGCTGCTGCATCCCATGATGCCTGCTCCTATAATGACGGCGTCGTATGTTTGCCTCATAAGGTATCCTCCGGACAGCTGAGCATCTTAGTTGCTCAGGTAGGCTTCGAGGGTCACGTCATGATCATCGTGTATCCACTTCGTCAGTAGGATCATCGGTTCAGGATATAGCATTGAACGCTACTATTACAAACACCAAAGGCACCGGAACAGGCAGTACAGGGAGTGTGCACGTTTGGGAAGTTGGTGAGGAGAAAAGAAAAAGGCGGTTTCTCTCAGGAACTCAAAACCACGAAGGAGGATACATCGTTTTCAGGACTAGACTTCGCTTTCTGAGGGAGGCGTTGCGTGGCCGGAATCGAAGAGGGAAGTGCTCGCCCTTGGCTTTTGAAAACTCCGAATGCGACCACTGTCACGCTCCTGATGCAAATCTCGCCACATCAGCTTCTCATTATGCTGTGACGAATCCGTCTTGATGACGATTGCCGTGATATCGTCTTGAAACACGTTCGCGCAGTGCTTGGTCACTTCGGTGTGCAGTGCTTCAACGATCTCCGCGGCACATTTGTCACGATTCGTCCTGACGATTGCAAGAGCGTGCTCGACTCCGAACGATGCGCCGTCCGAAGACTCCGCTTCTATTACTCCATCGGTGAGGAGCACAATGAGATCCCCTGGATCAAGGATTCGTGTTGAGGTTCGCTCAAAACGAGCATCCTCGAGAACACCCAGCGGCAGGCCCGTGCTCTCCAAAGTCGCTTTAACAGCGTTCTCCCGGTCGAGCAGGTAACATGTGGTATGACCTGCACTGGCATATTCAAATGAGCGCGTTTCGGGATCGAAACGAGCGAGTATCAGCGTCACGAAATCTTCCGCGCCGGTATCGTTTGCAATCAATAGGTTGGTAATTCTCAATATCTCGGCTATATCAAGATTCGATCGTGCGAGTGCATGGATATACGCCCTTGCTGAAGCCATGAGTAGAGCAGGGCCGAAACCATGCCCGCTTGCATCACCGACAACGAACACCAATTTCCCATCGGGCATCTGCAGATAGTCGAAATAATCGCCGCCGGTCGCAACAGCCGGTCTCGATGCGCCGCCGATATCGATTCCGGCAACCGTCGGCGCCGCATTGGGGAAGAGCTTCTGTTGAATTTTTCTGGCAATATCGAGTTCTTCCCGGTTGGCTTTGAGCTGTCTCTCAGTCTCCTCCGCGCGCTTGCGCTGAGTAATATCCCGGGTGATGATGACTCCGCCGGCAAGATTTCCTTTTTCATCTCTTAGTGCCTGCCCGCCGACACTCAACCACGCCCCCTCCGGCTTTTTGGGATTTCGAATGAACATCTCGACTTCGTCGGTGTTCTTCCCATGAATGGCGCGGACCAGAGGCAGCTCCTTGGTCGGATATGGAGTTTCACAGTCTGGTAAAAAGACACCATAGCGCGAAGCCCATTCCCCGGGATCCGTTTCAGTAGCGCCGACGCCAACCATTTCTTCTGCTGCAGCATTGAACATCAAGAACTGCCCCCTCTCGTCGGCGACGATCACCCCTTCACTCATACCGTTGAAAACCGATTTGAGAATCTTCGTTTGCTGAACGAGTGCTTCTTTGGATTCCAGAAGTCGTACGTTCGTTTTTTGCAGCTCCTGCGCTGTCTTGAAAAGCTTCTCCTCCGTAAGCTTCAAATCGGTGATATCTTTACCGCTCGAGAGGAAATGGGTAATTTCTCCTCGTTCATTCCGAATAGGAGAAATGGTTTTCGCTTCGTAGAACAGGTCGCCGTTTTTCTTCTTGTTGATTACGACGCCTCTGTAAGGCTGTCCGGAGAGAATCATGTTCCACATGTCCTTGTAGAAAGCGGCGTCGTGCTTTCCCGATTTCAATATATTGCTTTTCTTTCCGATGAGTTCCTGCTCCGAATATCCGCTGATCTTCTCGAAGCTTGGATTGACTTCCAGAACAACTCCATTCAAATCGGTGATCATCCAATGATCCGCCGTTTGCCGAGAAGCTTTCTTATACTTGTGCAATCCCTTTTCGATTCGCTTGCGGTGAGCCACATCGGCCGCCAGCGAGAGAGTTGCGACCGCGATGACACCCACGAATCCCTGCAGGCTCAGGATCCCTTCGCTGTTGCCTTCACCTGCGAAGGGGCCGTAACCTTTTGCGCATCCCCAGACGGCTTCCACAGCGAGGAAGAAGATCACCGTAGCGGCCTCTCGCTGGCTGAAACGGACGGCAGGCCACATGAGGAGGGGGATAGATATGTAAGCCAAAGGCAGCCCCAAGCCGGCGTCCGTATACCAGCTTCCAAGAAAAAACTGCCCCGCGGCGATGAGAAGCAACAACAGTATCAATATCTCAGCCACTTGCCTGCGGTCCCATCCAGGCTTGGATCTTTGACACCATGCGATCAAAACGGGAGTCGTCACGAGAATGCCGGTTGTGTCACCCAGCCACCAAGTCGTCCAGGTCGATGCATAGCTGCCCCAACTTATGATGCCGTATGATGAGAGGCTAGCAACACCCAAAGTGGCGGCAATCACAGAGCTAAGAGCTGCGGGAAAGACTGCAAATTTGAAGATATTCTTCGCTTTTAGAAACAGATCGTCGAGACCGATGAGACGGTGCAGCAGGAATGCAGCTGCTACAGCCTCGAGCGTGGCCCCCGCACCGATGAGAGATCCAACCATCAAAGATTTGATGAGTGTCGCAGTGCTTGTCGGATCGAAGAAGGCCCATGTATTCGCCAAGAGTGATCCGATCAAAATGCCCGGCCACAGTCGGTACCCAAACAGCAGGACAGCTGCCAGAGCGATCCCGGACGGGAACCACACCGCCGTCACGTTCCCGGGCGGAATCGCGAACACCTGGCCCAATCTCGCCATCACGTAATAGACTCCAACAAGAATCGCAGTTGCCAACAGAACGTGCCATCCAGATCTAAGATTGTATTTCATTGCCAGCTCCTCGACGTCTCGTCTCGAAGGATTCCGAAAAGCCTGTACTAATAGGCTATGAAGACAATAGGGAAACGCTGATCAGCCGAGCATGCTGAACTCCTCTGGCAAGAGACATGCGAGCGACCAGCGCAAAGAATACAGACTATCAGGAGTCTGTAAGTCCGAATATAAAAGTCGTCAATACTTTAAGCAAACAGAAACACCGTGCGTGCATGGGAAAACTTGCTAGAATACTCTGGCTGGAAGTCCTGAGTCGAGAGCAGGTGGTAGGGCTGCCCAAAAAACAACTCCCGATGAAAAGCCAGAGCAGCCAGCGGCACTCGGTCTTACCGTGCTCCTGATAATAGCAGGATCACTCTTGATCGGTGGCTGAGTCACTTACAGCAGCTTGCAGAGCGCACGACTGGTCGACCCTGGCGGATTCGAAATAACGCCATCCTACTCGAATCTACGCTTCTCGAACCGGGGAGGATCGGAAAAAGTCGCGGACCAGTTCGGTGTACAAGCCTGAATCGGCGTAAACGAACACTTCAATGCGCGGATCCGTTACGAGCGCGTTCAATAGGATGCGGATACTGATGATTGATATCTTGTGGATAAAATCGGAAAGTTGTGGATAAGATTGCGAGGCTGTGGATAAGTAGATATCAAAAAAACGAGAGATAACCCCCAATCTTCCGTGTTGCGATTCGCCCATCAGAGGCCCACGCGGCAACCGCTTCGCTGAAAAATCACCTGAGAGCAGAGGGCACACGCAAAGACAAGGGGTACTCTCGTTGTTATAATTTTATCCGGCTCGAAAAAAACTTGTCAACAAAAAAATTCATATTCTCAAAATTATAGCCTCTCCAAAGACATTAAATTATCCCTCTGACTTCAAGCAATTTCGAGATAGCGGCATTTGCAAACAACACAGGCTCGAAGTCAAAAGCGCTTCCAATGAACGCTCCATCGCATTGAATGCGCTTCAGTTAGCGTGCATCTCGCCGGCAACGAACCCCAACAAAGCAAACATATATTTTAATTCAACAAGAAGATACACGATACTCTGAAAGGAGTTTATGAAGGAAGAGGCGGAAGGGATTAGATGCCAAAACGGTGTTCCCGGTGCCAGCTCAATCTCTGGTTGGCAATCGGGAACACCGTGAACAGGCTAACGTCTCAGCCACCAGAGCAGATCTAGGAGGTAAATCCAGCTCATAGGCCACCCCCTTTAACAAGGGTTGGAATTTACCTGCCATATACGAATTGGATCGTACGCGGTGGCTCGTGCAAAAAATGTTCCTGTTGATACCTCAAAGGGGTGCCAGAAGGTCTAAGAGCCTTTGTAATGGGCAATTACGGTGGTGATGTCATCGTCCTGACGCCCGCCTCCAAAGGCGGTGACTTGATCAAAGAGGGCTTCTTGCAAGCTCTCAGGCGGCATGAATTTGTTCACCCGGAAAAACTCGATCAGGCGGGATTCTCCGAACTCCTCCTCTGTATCGCTTTTCTTTTGTTCGGTGATTCCATCTGTGTACAGACAAACCAAATCACCTACATTGATCTGAACTCTGCCTTCCTTGTATTTTCGATCCCTCTCGACACCCAACATCATCCCACCCTCGCTGAGGCGGTCGGTGTAATCCCGCTTAACGAGCAAGGGAGGACAGTGGCCGGCGTTCGAGAATCTCAACATCGAATTCTTTAGATCGATGACACCATAGAAAAAGGTCGCAAACTGTCCACTCTCCGCATTTTCACACAGGTATCGATTCAATGCCTCCGTCAATTCGCCGGGAGGCAACTGGTCCTTTAGTGCTATGTTTTTGAAAACAGCCTGGAGAGAAAACATCAGCATTGCCGCCGGAATTCCCTTGCCGCTAACGTCTCCTACGGCAAGCGCAATATTATTGGAGTCCAACAGGAAGTAGTCGAAATAATCGCCTCCGACTTCTCTGGAACTCAACATTTGGCCGACGATATCGATGGACGGATGCCTGGGCGGAGCCTTGGGCAGAAGGGAAAGCTGGATGTCCCGGGCAACGAGCACTTCTTTCATTAACCTTTCTTGCTCCATGGTTGCTTCATGGAGTGTCGCATTATCGAGGACGACGCCGAGATGTTCAGCGAACGTCTGCAGCAGCTCCGCATCTGCCCGGCTGTATGGAAGCTCGGATCGTTTCTCGCCTAGGAGCACAAAGCCAATCACATCCTCCAGCGATACGATGGGCAGGCAAACCGCTGCTTTTGTCGCGGTCAGAAACGCTCTCGAATCGGAATCGAAATTCCTCTGCTCCCAAACCTTATCCAGGTATTCAACCATCAGGGGTTTTCGATAACGGGAAAAGTACCTGGCCAGAAAGGAATTGGCGGTTATGGTCTTTGGAAGTGACGGAGAAGCTCCGGTCGCTTTTTCGAGAGAAAAATCTTCCTGACCCCGCTTAGTATATATCGCCACATACGATGGGCCGAGGAGCCTTTCCACCCGATCGAAGAGGCAGTTGAAGATGTCATCCCTTCCGAGCTTTTTGGAGAGCTGCCGGTTGAACTCGACGACTTCCTCTTTGTATACATAATCTCCCCTGAAAAAGACGCGGTCAACGAGCCGCTGGACACGGTCCCTGGCAGGAGCGAATACAATGGATAAAACGAGGATGGCGAATATCGTGAAGCCCGAACGGCTCAAGTTGAATTCGCGCGTAAAGAAATCCCCAAGCATGTGGACGACCATGTAGTACACAGCAATGATTGCGCCCGTAAGGAATGCGTATACGAGGCTCTTCCGCATGACGACGTAGAGTTCGATTGCGCCGTGTTTGAGAATCGCGTAGGCGAATGATATCGAAATGAACGCCAAGCATAGAACGGATATCGATTCTCCCAGCGTATACGTTCCCGGGGATATTTGCCTCCATACGAGCACCGCTAGAAAAGGAACTATCCCGGCAACCGTTCCCGCAATGACGATCCGCAGGCGCCGCTTCTGCGCCGATGGGGAAGCCACGTAGTTCCGGATGAAGATCACGAGGGAAGCGACGAGATAAGCTGCTATATAAAGCGTCGTAACGGCGAGGATCAGTGTTACGATTCCCTCGCTCTTCGGCATGAAGAAGAACTGTCTGATAACGAGATAACAATCCACTAGGTAGATCACCAAGGGAATGGCGAAGAGAAAAAGCGAGCGGAAAAGCTTCTTTCGCCCCCTGATTGGGTGAATCCAATCGGGAAATATAAGAAAGAAGTTCAGAAAGACTACGGGAAAACCCAGAATCGCGAGATCGTGGAACAGCTCGCCGAACAGCTGCAGGTGAGGAGATGCCACTACGGGACGATCCGTCAACAAGAATGCGATGAGCGTGCAGTTCAATGCGAACAAACCGCCAAGAAGGTCGGATCTCCGCAAATAGACCAGCACTCCAACGAGCAGAAACGTGAATGCAACGATGATGTAAGCAAAGTTCTTTCTGATCAGATGCGTCGGAATCGCCGCGTAATCGACTACAACGTCGATAGTCTCGCCTTCTCGATGAATCGTATATTGCTGAGAAGAGAAATCTCTATTCGCGTGGACGAGATACCGGTAATGGTTGAAATTCCTGACGCGGACTCCATCGATGGCAAAGATTTCGTCGCCGCGCTGAATATTGTTTCCGGCGTTGGGGCCAGCTTCTTCCACGTTCTGAACGACGAGATTCTTCGTCTCGATACCGGAGTATGGGGTCTTCAGGACATCCCTGGAGCCCGGAAATTCGAGGATGACAACGGCGATAATGAACAATAAGAAGCAAATCCGGAGAACCATGCTGACGATCCGTCGGATTCCCATGGCAAGCCTCCTGGGAACGCCTCGCAGGGGAGGATGTTTATCGTCCGAAGCGGAATACGGTGCGAATTGCCCGTTCTCAGAGGCAAGCTTGCTGGGAAGCATCGAAGAGTGTCAATACGTTTTTGAACCGCTCCTGCGAGAGAACACCTCGCTCAGCGCTTCTTATTTCCGTGCGTACGGTTGTCGAGCCCGGCACAAAAGCCTTGCCCTGGGAGGTTGGAATATGCTATGTTGTTCGCGTTAACTCATTTAATAAGGAGGATTTATTCCGAATGGCGACAAAACGAAGATTAAAAAAGAAGAAATTCAAAGAAGACCGCCTAGTCACCTACTCGGTCACCCTGTCCCGCTATGCCCAAGAGCATTTCAACCAGGTCATCACGGGAGTGGTTATCCTCCTCGCCGTCATCGCTGCGACGCTGCTGATCGTGCATTCGCGTCAAACGGCCGCCCGGGATAGCGAGCGGTATCTCGGTGCCGCGCTCGCGCTCTACCGCCAGGGGGACGTCGCCGCTGCAAAAACGTCCTTCCAAGACGTCATCGATCGGTATTCCGGAACGCGGGCCGGTAAGGTTGCCATGATTTTCAAAGGGGAATGCGATCTGAAGCTCGGCAACTTCGAGGAAGCGGCATCGGCGTATGACCAGTATCTCGAGAAATCTGATAAGTTTTCCGAGTTCAAAACGACCGCGACCATTGGCAAGGCAATTGCACTGGAAGGACAGATGAGGTATGCCGAGGCGGCGTCGACGCTGGAAGCATTAATCCAGGTGCTCGACGCCGAAGACCCGAGGCGCACGGAATCGCTTTACAGGGCCGGGCTCTTTTGCAAGAAGGCCGGCATGATGGAAAAAGCGATTCAATACCTCACAGAGGTAGCAGAAGAGGGAATTGGCCCGTTCAAGGAAGAGGCCGAAATCGCTCTAGCAGCCATCAAAGCAGAAGTTCCCCGTCCCAAAGGATAAGCAATTTGAACCAGCGCGAGAGCAGCAATGCCGACTCCGTATTTCTCGCCGATCATGAACGGTGGTATGCGGCCATAGGATACTTGTTCTTCCTTTGTTTCTTCAGCCTCTGGAAGGCAAAAGACAGCGAATTCGTCCGTTTTCATAGCCGACAGGCTTTTGTCCTCTTTCTGGCCGAATGCGTCGCTTTCTTGGCTATTGTCGTGATCGACCGGACGCTCGGACGACTTCCTTTTCTCGGTCTGCTCATCGTCATACTGGCCCAGCTCGTTGCCTACCTGGCAGCCCTCTTCCTGTCGGTCACCGGCTTCGTCAAAGCGCTGTTCGGAGAGCGATGGGAGATGCCGCTCTTCGGCTCCTACGCTCAACGGGTTCCTCTGATCTAATTTTACAGAGAATCGATTTTTTATCGGCAAATCAATGAGTTACGAGCCATTTGGTGAGCTGCTGGACTTGAAAAAGGGAAGCGGCGGCAGACGATCATATCGCTGGACGCTGCATGACTGGGACGAAGAGCCGCCTTATCTTTGTGGCGCATAATGTATATTATGTTAACTAGCACTAACAATAAAAAACTCGGGCCGATATACGCCCCCGGCCCGAGCCGATTCACATCACGATGTTTACTAGCTTGTTCTGGACGACAATGACTTTCTTGGGCTCTTTCCCGGCCATTAACTCGCGGATGCGCACGTTTTCCAGCGCTTTTTTGCGTACTTCTTCTTCGCCAAGGTCTATTGGGATTTCTTCCCGAGCTCGAATCCTGCTGTTCACCTGAATCACGAGAGTGATCATCTCGCCTTTGGCATATTCGGGGTTCGCCGCGGGCAACGGAGATCGAAAAACGCTGGTCTCGTGCCCCATTCGCTCCCAGAACTCCTCACATAGGTGAGGTGTCATCGGCGCGAGGAGCCTCACGAGAGAATCGAACGCAAACAGGAGCACCGATGCCGAGCGGAGACCGGGTTCGATTTTCTCCTTATCAGAGAAAGCGCCCATCTCATTGGATAGCTCCATGATGGCACTGATGGCGGTATTGAAATGGAAATTGTCGTTGATGTCATCTATGACCCGGACGATCGTCCAGTGCGTCTTTCGAAACAGTTTCTTCTCGTTATCATTCAGGGTTTCAACATCGATCGTCTCTTCACCGGTAGAGATCAGAACGTCTCTATGTTTCTCGAACAACCGGTAAACGCGGTTTAAAAACCGGCTGCAGCCCTCGACGCTATCGTCTTTCCACTCGGAATCGCGCTCGGGCGGCCCGCAGAATAGGATATAGAGACGCATCGTATCCGCGCCCATGCTCTCGATAATCGAGCCGGGACTCACCGTGTTGCCTTTGCTCTTGGACATTTTCACCCCGTCCTTGGTGATCATGCCCTGGGTGAACAGGCGCCGAAACGGTTCCGAAAAGGAGAGATATCCCTTGCTCTGAAGGAACTTGGTGATGAACCGAGAATACATGAGATGGAGAATGGCGTGCTCGACGCCACCAACATATTGATCCACAGGCAGCCAGGTGTCTACCAACGCTTTGTCGAACGGCTTTTCCGTATCGTTCGGGCTGAGGTAACGCAGGTAATACCAACTCGAGTCCACGAACGTGTCCATGGTATCGGTATCGCGCATCGCTCTCTTCCCACAGGATGGACACGGAACCGCAACGAAATCCTCGTTTCTTGCCAGCGGACTTTTCCCTTCGCCCTTCGGACGAAAGTCCACATCCTCGGGCAGCAAGACGGGTAGATCCTCCTCCGGAACGGGCACGATGCCGCAATTCCCACAATGAATCATAGGGATCGGTGCGCCCCAGTACCGCTGCCTCGAGATCAGCCAATCGCGAAGCCGATAGTGGATCGTTCGCTTTCCTTGGGAGCGCGATTCGAGATATTCCGCGATCTTGTCGAATCCCTCTTCGCTGGTGAGCCCGGAATAGGATCCGCTGTCCACCATTATGCCCTTACCTTCGAACGCCGCGTCCGGAAACGGGCTTTTCCCTTCGATTGGTTGGATGACTTCACGGATATCGAGTCCGTGAGTTTTGGCAAAATCGAAATCCCTTTGATCGTGACCCGGCACGCCCATGATGGCACCGGTCCCGTACTCCATGAGCACGTAGGGTGCGATGTAAATCGGGATCTCCGCTTCGTTCAATGGATTGATCGCATATCGCCCTGTAAATACGCCTTCCTTGCTCGGCTCTGTGAGCGCCCTCCCGCTGAGTTTTAGAGCCTTTTCCCTTTCGATGAATTCCCGGATTTGGCTTTCCATTTCCGTTCCTTCGATCAGCTGCGGAACATAAGGATGGTCCAAGGACAGCACCAGGAAGGTCGCACCAAAGATCGTATCGGGCCGCGTGGTGAAGCAGGCCACTGATTTATTGATGTCGTCGATGGCAAACAGGATTTCCTGGCCCTCGCTCCGATCGATCCAGTTGCGCTGCATTGCAATGACGCGTTCCGGCCAATCTTCGAGCTGACCCAGATCATCGAGCAGCGGGTCGGCGAAGGCCGTGATTTTGAAAAACCACTGTTCGAGAAACCGCTCGGCGATCGTCGCTCCGCAGCGCTCACAAGCGCCAGCGATGACTTGTTCGTTTGCCACAACGGTCTTGCATGACGGGCACCAGTTCACCGAAGCTGCCTTCCGGTAAGCGAGGCCGCTCTTGTACAGTTGCAGGAAAATCCACTGGGTCCATCGGTAATACATCGGATCGCACGACGTGATCTCGCGGTCCCAGTCGTACAGAACTCCCCATTCGAAGAATTGCTCTTTCATCTTCTTGATGTTTTCTGCGGTCCAGACGGCTGGATGTATGTTGTAAGCCAGCGCGGCATTTTCGGCGGGAAGACCGAAGGCATCCCATCCCATGGGCGCCAGCACGCTGCAGCCCTCCATCAGTTTGTAGCGAGCGAGCGCATCTCCGATGACATAGTTCCGCCCATGGCCGACGTGGAGATCGCCCGATGGATACGGATACATCATCAGGCAGTAATACTTCTCCCCCGAGCTGTTCAGATCGACCGTCATCAGGCCCTCCCGCTCCCAGGCGGCCTTCCACTTCGCTTCAATTGATTTGTGAGGATAACGGTCCATAATATTGTAATATAATGAATTACTCGCTTTCCGAAAGTGCTGTAAAATCCGCAAGTATGTGAAACTCTTCCCCGATCGCGTCGATTTCTACTTTTGCGTTGCAGGAACGGAAAAATGCTTCCAAATCACTTGCTGCGTCAGCACTGCTGACCACAACGCGCATCATGGTGCACTTCCCTTTTTCGAGGGCCGTTTGCACCATCATGCGGGGACCGGGATTGGAAAGCCCCCTCGCGTTTATTTTAATAACATTTTCGGTTCCCATGGTTCCCCCCTTGGCCTGATTGGGCTTGCTGTTATGCCCAGTCGACGCATTTTACCAAAACGCGTTTAAAACCACCGACGCCCGTCCCCCACGCGATTGGTGTTCAGGACCCGTATCGCTGGTGGACGGGCGCTGTCCGTATCAAAGGAGATCTCTTATCGCGTCCTCGATATTCTCCTCGCTTTGCGCGCCAATCAACTGGTTCTTGATGACACCCTCTTTAAAAAAAAGAAGGGTCGGGATGCTTCTGATGGCGAACTCCGATGGTGTTGACTTATGCTCGTCCACATTCATCGATACGAATTTGACACTGCCCTCATACTTCTCGGCCATGCGCTCCAATATTGGCGTAACCACTTTGCAGGGCCCGCACCAGGGGGCCCAGAAATCAACGATCACCGGAAGACCGGAACGGCGCACTTCATCATTGAAATCCGTATCAGTGATCTCCTGTAACTTGCTTTTTCCCATATAGTTCGGACCTTTCTGGTGTAACTCCCGCTACTAGCGTTTCCTCCCTGAATCAACACTCAATATGGGTCAACAATTTTTTAGAATATATTGGCGTAAGTGGCAAGCTTTTTCCGCACAAATGAGGCGAAGAAAGCTTCCTCTAAGAGGTGCTTTGGATCGATGGTGGAGGTTTTCAAAGTGAAGTCGACCCATCGTAGGTTTTCAAGGAGCATTTCGAGATCCGATTTTTCGAAGCGCATGGATTGGCGCGCCAACTGCTCCACGGAATACTCGCTCCTGCCCATCCTGCCGGCGAGCCATCGGATTGAACCAGTTCCCCTGCGGGACTCTTCGGCGAGCGATTTGATGCGCAGAAGCTCGACGACTCGCTTGAGGAGCATTGCGAGAACGAACACCGGTTCTTCGCCAGCATCGATCAGCCTGTCCAGTCTTCTAACCAGCTCATGCACATTCTGGTCACGCGTGATGAGGTTTCGAACAGCGAACAGGTCTTCCGTCCGGTACTTGCCGACTACCTCGCTGACCACGCTGCGCGTTACCGATGTTGAACCGGCCGCATTTAGAGCAATTTTTTCGACTTCGTTGAGCAAGTCGCTCAGATTCGTTCCGACCGAGTCGATGAGTAGCTCGAGCGCGTCCTGCTCGATATCGAGCCCTTCCTTGCTGAGCCGGCTTTTCACTCTGGCCAGCGTTTCGGTCTCAGAGAGATGATCGAAGCGTATAGCCGCGCCTCGATCTTCCGCAGTTTTCTTCATCGCTTTGAGCCGGACTGTATCGAGCTTGTCCACAGCCGACTCCGCGACAAACACGAGAGCGTCGGGAAATTTCCCGATTCGGTCTATAACCCAGTCCTTATTGGCCGTCGAGAGATCTTCGAATCGCTTGAGAACAATTAGCCGATTGTCTGCAAACAGTGGAAAGCTTCTCATCCGGTCATCGAAAGCGGCTTTGTCGAATTCGTCGCCGTGGAAAATATCGAGGTTGAACGTGCGATTTCGTTCGGGCAGCACGGCCTGGATGATTTCGCTCAAAAATTCTTTCTTAAGATACTCCTCGGGCCCGTAGAGAAAATAAACGTCCCTGACGTCCCCCTTGCGGAGGGCTTCGAAAAGCTTTCTATAATCTTTGAGGGTTTTGGCCATCGCCGTCCCGATTACCAATCCTGGACCGTGAGGTTGAGAATCTGGTCCGTTATTTCATCGATGGCTTCCTTGAGCGCGTCTTCAAAGGACAGGCCCTCTTCGGACACTTCCAGAAAGTAGGAACCGTCTCCTTGGATCCTTTTATCTTTCCAAATCGGCTCGTTCAGTCGCCGGTTGAAGAGACTGACCTGCACGCTCACAACGACGTGATATTCTTCGGCGTTGAGATCTCGATTGAAAGAGAATGGAAGATTCCTGAACTCGACGATGTCCCCTTCGAGAATTGCATCGGCATCATCCTCGTCCATCACTTTGAGGGTATTATCATCCACGAGGTTCTGGATGATCTTTTCTGTAACGCTGATTTCCAGACTTGGCTCGGTGGTCTTATTGGTAAAGAACGGAACGGCTATGGACTTGATACCTTTGGCGGTACGGGAAGTTGTGCTGTACCAGCAACCGAACAATAGCAGTGGAATGAATAGCAGTGGAATTCTCCATTTCAAGACTTGCTCACTTCCTTGCTTTCATCCAGAGAGAAGCTTTTCATTCTATAACGGAGTTTGTCCCGTTTGATTTTGAGTAGCTTTGCCGTCTGGCTCTGGTTCCAGTCCGTCTGCTCCGAAGCTTTAAGGATCAATGCTCTTTCAAGATCGGAAACGACCTTGTCGAAATCAACTCCTTTTTCAGGAATCGGTTGGGACAGAATCCGGTCGATTCTCTTGCCGATGCTGCTCTCCTCGTACCCAGTTTTGGTGAACGGGAGGTACTCAGGTTTCAGGACCGGCCCGTCCTCGAGCAGAACGATGCGCTCCAGTACATTCCTCAACTCCCTGATATTTCCGGGCCAGGGGTAATCCAACATCATCTCCAGGGCGTCGCTTCTGATTTCTTCCATAGTCTTGTTGAATTTCTTGTTGAATTGATTGAGGAAGTATTTTGCGAAACTGATAAGATCTTCCTTCCGCTCCCGGAGAGGGGGAATGGTGAGTGGAACGACCTTTAACCGGTAGTAGAGGTCCGATCGAAAGCGGTTTTCTGCAACTTCTTGACTAAGATCCCTGTTTGTTGCGCTAATTACCCGGACGCTAACATGGATGTCCGCTGTCCCTCCCACTCTTCTGAAAACCATTCTCTCGAGAACCTTGAGCAGCTTGACCTGAATGGTGAGGCTCATCTCGCCGATCTCGTCGAGAAATAACGTTCCCCGGTTCGCCATTTCGAGGAGGCCGAGCTTCTGTGTTTTCGCATCTGTGAAAGCGCCCTTCTCGTGACCGAAGAGCTCGCTTTCGAGCAGCTGTTCTGGAAGGCTGGCACAGTTGATATCGAGAAAAGCTTCTTTCGCGCGGTTGCTGTACTGGTGGATGAGGCGGGCGACCATCTCCTTTCCGACGCCGCTCTCCCCTTCGATGAGTACCGTTGTGGTGTCCGTCTTGGCAACTTGTTGGGCGATGTCATAGACTTTCTTCATCGCCTTGCTTTCCCCGGTAATGTATTCGAAACCCGTGCCGAGATCCATCTGCCGCTTCAGCTGGAGGACTTCGCGACCCAGGCGTTTGCTCTCGAGACCCTTATCGATGACGAAAAGCAGCTGCTCGAGATTGATGGGCTTGCTTACGAAATCATATGCCCCGCCCTTCATCGCCTCTACCGCCGTCTCGATGTCTCCGAACGCCGTTATCATCACAACGCAAATCTCGGGGAGAACCGCCTTGATTTTTCGAAGAACTTCGAGCCCGTCCATATCGGGAAGCTTCAGGTCCAGAAGGACGAGATCTGGAATGTGCTGCCTCGCTATTTCAACGGCTTCATGGCCGGTCTTCGCCGTTAAGGCTTCATAGCCTTCCTGCACCAGCGTCTTTTCCAGGAAAAAGCGAATCGTGTCCTGGTCATCAACCAGAAGGATGACTGACTTCACTTGATTCTCCATGCTGCACCTTCTCTACAGGGAGATAGACTGTAAAAGTCGTCCCCTTATCTTTGTTGCTGTCGACGAAAATGTAGCCGCCGTGCCTTTCCACGATGCTGTGGCTGACATATAGACCCAGGCCGGTACCCTCTTGTTTTGTTGAGAAGAAAGGTTCGAAGACCTTGTTCTTTTCGTCTTCGTTCAGTCCAACTCCCCTGTCATTGACTTCGATGATAACATAATCGCGCACATCGTCAAACAGAACGTCGCTGACGTCCTGGGGGAAGGATGCACGAATAGTTACTTCCCCACCTTCGTTGCTTGCTTCTATTGCGTTCTTGATCAGGTTGATCATGACCTGTGTAACTCTGTCGCCATCTAATTTTATCATTTTCGATTCTTCGGGATACTCCGTTATTATCCTTGCCGACTTCTTCTCTGCGAGATCATGGAGACTGGCAATACTGTTCTTTATGATTGTTTCGATTCTAATGTTTTGATACATCAAATCACCGATCCTCACCACACTCATAATGTCGCCGATCAACCGGTCGATTCTACTGACTTCATTCAAGATGAACGCGATATTCTCCCGCTGATCCTCAGTAATGGAACCCGAGCGCTTGAGATACTGGATTCCGGCGGCGATCCCCGTTAGAGGGTTGCGGATCTCGTGCGCAATGCTCGACGAAAAACGCCCGAGCGCCGCGAGCTTGTCCAGGTGCATGATCTTCTCTTCCATTCGCTTGATCCTCGTAATGTCATCGAAGACGGCCAGCACGCCCTGGATCTCCTTCGACTCATCGAGAAGGAATGACGTGTTGAGCAATACCGGAAGCTTACTCGAATCCTTCTTTATTACCCACGTCTCGCGATGGAAATCCCGCCTGCCCGTTCGCAACGTGCTCAGAACGGGACTCCTTCCCTCTTCGGAAAATCCGTCGACAATGAGATCCTCCACCCGCATCCCTATTAGCTCGTCCGATGCATAACCGGTGATCCTTTCCGCCGTTTCGTTCGCAAGCACCACCTTCCCCGTTTTATCCACAGTGAGCAATCCGTTCATCATGCTGTTGATCACATTTTCTCGAAAGCTCTCCTCCTGTTTGAGTTCTGTGTAAAGTCTTGTATTTTCAAGGATTGTGCCAATCTGGAGTGATAATGTTTCAACCGAGACGAGGTCGACCTTGCTGAGCTTGGCCGCTTTGAAACCGTCCGTTACTCCGACCACACCCAGAATTGGGAAACGCTGGCAGCTGGGGCACCTCGCTTCGTCCAAGGTCATCTCCGTTGCGTCCGGTGAATATTGCCCCTTGAGCAGGCAATCCTCGTTTTCCCAGCAAGGCAGAGAGGCCGCGCTCTTCATCAAAGGGACAATGATGAATGTCTCCATCGTGCTGTCCTCGAAAAGCTCTTCTCCTCCTAGGCTGCCGATGGGGTGCATAGCAGGATCCTTGATAAGTACCGGCTGCCGCCTGAGAATGGCTTTTTTGACCATCCCGTCCATGTCGGACAGCTTGAGGTTTGTCATTGTAGAATGCTGACCGGACTTCTCGCGGAACACATACAGATTCATCACCTCCCTCTCTTGATTGTACACGCCCACGAATAGCTCCTTGAATCCGAGTCCTTTCGAGAGAAACGTGGTCACCGAGTCGACGATCTTCCTCTCATCGAGAGAAGAGATGATCATTAAACCGATCTCTTTCAGGCTCAGCAGCTGGATGTTTTTCTCGACAAGCTGAAAACATCGCTTCTCGAGCTCTGTGGCCACTTCCTTGAAGGATTCGAGAATCAGGTGATCGATATCACCACCGCTGGCCCGGTCCAGTTCCCCAAACGCCTCGGACTTGATGTTTCGAATGCTTTGGAGAATCGCATGATACCTGCGTTTTTTTCTCCGGTAGACGAGGTAGATGTTGAGGAAGACTGCGATTCCAGCAATTGGAATGAAGATGTACCATGGAAGATATAGTGCGAGCAGGGCGAAACAGATCGCATAGATCGCGATGTTGGTGATCAGCTCTCTTAGCGGCATCTCTGCATTCGAGGAGAAACGGATTCTCTACTCAATCAGAACTCGAAGTCCAATAGCTACATAGCTTTCCAAATAGCATGCTAGCACAACCGCCGTGCAATTACCATGCCCTTTCTGGAGCGCACAGCGGCATGCACTATACACCTGTATGTTGTGCTTGGATCGGTAGATGCGGTAGGGTAAGAGCGCTAATACGGCCGCTAGCAGGCTCCCTTGCCTGTGAGAACCACGGAGACCGTTTTGAGCAATATCTTGAGATCGGTGATAGCGCTTAAAGATTGGATATACTGAAGGTCGAACCTTAGCTTGTTCCGCATTCCTTCGGTGTCATTCGCATAGCCTAGTTCGACCTGGGCAAGGCCGGTGATGCCTGGCTTCGCGCGCAAGCGGAGCGGGAAATTCGGAATTTCTTTTTTCATTTCCTCGATAAAATAGGCTCTCTCAGGACGCGGCCCGACGATACTCATATCTCCCCTCAGCACGTTGACGAATTGGGGGAGCTCATCGAGTCGGCTCTTGCGCATGATCGCTCCGATGGGAGTGATCCGAGGATCCCCCTTCCGTGCCAGCACCGGTTTCCCGCCCTTTTCAGCATCCATCTTCATGGTTCGAAACTTATACATTTTAAAAGGCTTGCCAAAGCCAGGATTGATCCTTCGGTTTTGACGCCGCCTCTCCATGCTCGGAGGGGTACTCATATGACGCCTGCGGTCGGCGGTGCGGCGGTCCAGGCCGATGCGCTCCTGACTAAAGAGCACAGGACCGGGAGAAGTCATCTTTACGAGGAGGGCTGTGAAAAGCATTAAAGGGGCGAGTAGCAGCATTGCAACACTGCTCAAAAGGATGTCCAGCATTCGCTTCCAGGCGAAGCTAGCTGGTATGTGGAAAAAGTCCCGATGATAGATGACGCTCTCCGGTTGGCTGATAAATATATCAGCCGGTTGAAAAGCGGCTTCGGCCCTCAATGCTGAACCCGCTGCATTGGGTGCCCGCTTTGGTTTGGAGAAGGTCATTAATTTCCTTTTCTAGTTGAAAAAAGCTATGCTGCTTGATTGAAAATGCAGAGTTCCCTCGAGGTATTTTTCGCATTGATTTGCAAGTTTGGTTCCAGGCTGAGAAAAAGTAGACCAAAAAGAGTTAAAATTCTGCAGTCATAACTTATTGTTAATTAATGAATTAGAAAATAGCTTCCGGAACCTGGCAAGCTGGGTCAGAGATGAGCGAGTTCCCGAAGAGCCAAATGGGGAAAAATCCCCAGCAGGGGATTCCTTTGTGAGGTTAATGGGTTGAATTCAAATCCGTTAGTTTATTCAGCAAATTGAAGCTGAGCTGGGAAATAACCCACACACTTCTCAGAAATCGTGTTGGTGTTTCAGGGATAAAGCGATTATCAGTCAATCTCGATGATCTCGAAGCGGTATCCCTTGCCCTCGTAAGATTTTGCTGCTGATTGGGCGGCCTTTTTCGACGTGTAGCGGCCTACCACGACACGGTAGCGGCTTCCCACTGCTTCCATAAACGCGGGAATATCCAGAAGGGTGAGCGCACGAACCTCCGCTATCGCACTCTGCTTGCGACCGTGGATGCCGGCCAATAGCGTATATTTGTGTTTTTGCGTCGCTTTTTTGCTTTGCTCGACGGGGGCGACGACTTTCTCGGTGACGGCTTCGGGCGTTTTCTCCAGGTTTTTCGCTTCGGCTTCGCCCTTTGCGTTCCTCTTTGCTATCCCCTCTTTCTCGTCTGGAGGGTTTGGTGGCGCTCCAGTCGGATTTTCGCCGCTGAAAGCCGGTGACGAAGGGAACGCCGGAGCCATGTTTGGGTTCTGGTCGAGTGTCTCTCCCTGCGGAGCATTCAAGGGGGCGAATGTATACGAAAAAGAGAACATATGGGTCGCCGGGAAATACGAATGTGGCGTGAAAGCGTAGTCGATCGCCATGTTCCGGAAGCGGAAGCCCAAACCGCCGATCAATGGGAACTGGCTGTTGTCGGGCGATTCGAAATAGTGATTCACGGCTGTACGGAGGATGAGATAACGATTGAACTGATATTCTCCTCCAAATCGGAACCTCTTGGTATCCCCACGCGTCACCGTCATCTGTGCCCCGACGTTCAGTGCTCCGCGGGGGAGATTCAGCGATCTCCCGTACCCGAACACGTAACGGCTGTCAATTGGGTAGCTGTAGCCGTCGAATGAAATCTCGCCGCCGATATCTCTTGCAAAGAAGTGGAAGCTGTTCCTTGCATGCTGGTAGTGAGCTCCAAACGAAAACGCATATCCGCTGCCGTCCGGGAACGAATGCTCCCTGATATACGTCGCACTTGCGCCGATCGACAGGCCAATTGATTCGAAGCGATAGCTCAGCGCCGTTGAAGCGCCAAGATCATAATAGCTCTCCTGCGAGACAACCTGCATGGCGTCATTGTAGCCTTTCAGCGCACTGGAATAGAGCAGTCGGGTACTGAACCCGATCCGCATGGATGACTGTCCAATTGGAAATACCACGCTTGCCGCGCCCATTTGCATGCCATCCAGCCAGTTTGCGGTAGTAATAAACATCTGTCCCGATGGCACTCCAGCGATCGCCGCCGGATTCGAAAACACCAGCGAGGCGTCGGGTTCCATTCCCGCAACGATTTCGGTCGAGGACAGCATCCGAGGCCCCACGGGAATCTGGAGAAACGATGCTCCGTAAGTCCCCACGTCAGGGTCGGAGGCCAGGGCGTTGGCCGTGAATTGGCATGAAATCAGAAAAACAAAACCAAACAAAAAGACACTGCAGCGTATGGTGGTTGCGCTTCTCACCATGATGCATACCCCCGGGATCTCTGAGCCTTTTTTGATAAGAGCCGGTAACATCTCGGCGTGCAAGTTGGGGGCCAAAATGGCCGTTTTATCACCCCATTCTGATTAACTAAGTTGATTAATACCAATGAGTTAACGCAGTCTGATTTCAGGGTCTTTTTCTCCCTCCTTTCCGAGTTGCGATGTGCCCGTTTCGATTCCAAATTCAATTGTTTTTGCCTCTGCACTATTCCGTTGATACCTCATTGCTCCGCGACTTGTGCCCCGCCTTGTCATACACAAACACACGGAAATAATAAGTATTTGCGGCGAGGTCGAGGCCTGTCACATCGAGGTATGTCTGGTAACGATCGGTAATCGTTCCTTCAGGCGATCCGCTGTCACCCACTCCTGGAGCGGTGGCCATAAAGACTAGATATTCGTCGAAATCCGTATCGTCGTTTCTGCTCCATGTGAGGGTGACACGATTCGGGCCAACTGATGAGAGCGTATCGAGGACGACGGCCGTCGGCAAAATGTCATCGGTACGCGCTAGCCTCTCGTTGCTCTTTGCCGACTCTTCCAAGTCGTTCACCACATAAACGGCGTAATAATAGGCTTCTCCTTCGAAAACGTTGTTGTCCGTATAGAGTGTGGCCTCCCGATCCATGAGGGATGTCACCAATGTGGATGTTGTTTGCGTAATGCCAGGAGTGTCATCGCGGTAGAGATCGTATGAAAAAAATCCTTCGTCGTCCGACTGGCTCCATCTGAGCGTGATCGAAGTGGTCGTTGAATCCACCACAGGAGACAACGCCACCGCTGATGGGGGATCCGTCATGTCTAGGCGTGTTGGAAATTCCGTTTCATCGCTCTGATTCCCTGCCTCATCGATGAAAACGGCCGTCATGAGGATGTCCGTCCCACGGAAATTCGAAGGGAGTTTGAAATCTCTTTCGTAAGCGCCGTCTCCTATCTGTGTGTCGCCGCCCGAACCGTCATCCCGAGCAACAATGTCGGTCCCCAGTCCCGGCATCGTGATGAACACCGTGCCGCCCGTTTCAGCTCCCACCGGGACAATCCGGAAGTGCAGCGCCGCGCCGGGCTGTATCGGTGACGGAGGGCTAAAGGTCAAACTATCGATCGCGGCCTGCATATCGAGGATGATCGTGTCCGATACTTTATCCGAAGCGTTGCCGAATTTATCCATGAACTGAGCATATACCGTCTTGGTCCCATCGCCGGGTGAGAGCGTAAAATCGTATGTCGATTGAAAACTGATCCATTCGGCCCCACCGAGATCCGGGTCTTCGGAAAACCGGACGTGCTGCGTCTGCGACGAGGCCGTTAGAAAGAGGACGACGGAGCGCTGATTAGTAAACTCGTCCCCGGCATTGATGGAGATGGAAAAGAGGGATGTCTCGACAATAAGGGGAACCGATGGGTTTCCCTCCAGACCGCTAGGATTGAGACCCGAAATCCTATATAGATAAAGCAGGCCGGAACGGATCGAACCATCACCGAACGGCGATGACGGCGCTTCACCGATCTTCATCCAGACGGCCCCTTCGTTATCACTTCGGTAAACGGCGAACCCGGAGAACGCATAATCTGGATCCGCATCCCAATAGAGAGTCAGACTGTCCAGGCCTACCACCGCCCTGAGATTGAATGGCCTGGGTATCTGAGGAGATGGTGCGGTGAGCTCCTCAGGGACTTCGTCCAGACAGGCGCTGAGGCCTCCTCCTAGGGCAATGATGAAAACGAGCAGCAGAATTCGAGGCTTACCGATCATTTGCTTCCTCCGAAACCGTCAAAAGCTAATTCGAATCCCGGCATGTACCTCGGACGGACGAAAGGACGTGTCGAATCCGAAATTCTGGCCGGCGGCGGCAACATCGCTTCTCGATAGAGATGTGTCGAGCACATTTAAAAACCACAGAGAGGCGAGTATGATGTAGTAGGCGTTCCGCTTTGTCTCTTCATCCCGTCTCTCTTCCCATCTCGCGGCTACCAATTCTCGGGCCGCTTCGACCTCCGGCTGAGTTTCCGCTCGAGCGAGCGCTTCGCTGGCGAGTTCATATTCAATGGTGGCGGTATCATAGTCTCGCCTTGCATCCAGCGTAAGTACGGCCGCAGTAACGAAGAGTGTCTGGTACATCAATCCTCTCACGTGTTTACCGAGATACTTCTGGCCCATACCCGGAAAGAAGAACGATCTCGTGACCGCGCGAGCTTTCGATCTGCGTGGAATTTCGAGTGTGATATTCGGCCCTTCGACAGAGGCAACGCGGGGAGAAGCGGAAACAAGAAACGTTTCTACGAGGTTGCCCACGTACATCCATCCACCCAGAGCGGCAACCTCCAACATGTGTCGCCGTTGGGCATTCGTCAATCGGGATGAACGCCATTGCAATTCGCTGTATCGAATGAAATCCGCTTCCGTGGTTGCATTCGAAGCCGCGCTTTTGAAAAAGCGGTATCGGTCGCGCTCATCGATATAATCAGTGTAAGCACCGTACCAAACTGTTCCAATTGCAGCGGATCCCAGCATTGTCTCCACGCCCAGCAAATATTCGCCGTTCGCAAGTTGTCCCCATCCCGGAATTAGCAGCGAGCGAACAAGACTACCGAACCGTTTGCTGAATAGCTCGACTTGCTGGTTCTCTGGAGAAAATGAGAGCCTTAGTTCCCGCGTTTCATAACCGGGCTTGCCGAGGCGAAGGAGATAACGCTGTTCCGGCACGAGCGTGCAAAACAAGCAGGGCGACACACCCGATGTCTTCACCGAACTCTTGAGAGTGACCGTCGCATTCGTGGGAGTGGACTGGACCTGGAGGCAGTCTTGTGCAAGCCCAACCGTGCTGTATCCGGCCATCGCCAGGACGAGCAGGATTATTACGCTATAGTTGATTCTATATACTCTTTCTAACATTTTCGTTTTATCGGTGGATCGACGCCGCCCCTGAACTCTTGACAATCCGGCATAACGCCATTCGAAGAATAACTCAAGGATTTTTTTCAAACATCGGAGCTGTAAAGGACAAGATGAGAATTGCGATCAATATGTGCTTCGCCAAGGCATTTCGCAACCCTTAATTGGGGGAGTCAGACAGGTCTCGCGTGTGGGTATAAAAGGGCGTGAGCAAGCATGATCTAGCCCGAATAGTCGAAGTTTTCGATCCTGGCTATCCAATCGTTATCCGCGCTCTCGAGCGCTTTCACGCAGAGGTAAAGCTCCCGAGCCGATACAAAATGGGTCAGGTATTGCTTGCCATCGTTGTATTTTGAAAGCAGGTAATCATACATTGGCGCGATTCTCTCACCAAGCAGCAGCTTGGCATTTTTCGGCTGCACACCGTGCGTGTGCACTTTGACAAATATCCATCTCGGCCATCCTTCTACTGATATGCCAAGACGAATCCACAAATCGATGCGGTCTCCCGTGGGCAAGTTGACACCGGTTATGTCTCCATTCTCGATCGCCGGAAGCACGCCGCGTCTCCTCTTTTGCCAGTTGAAGGCCAGTGGACCAGTAATAAGGAGCAAATCTCCTCTCGGGGCAGCTCCAAATGCTGCGTCCACACCTCGGTGGTGAGACTTCCCTTTTTTCGGATCGTCCGTGGCGTAGTATACCCTGTTGATGACAGGCGGCTGAGTTGGGTGGGGAGCCGAAGGATACGTGAAATCCGCGTAACATCCCGTTTCTTTCAATATGGTGATCTCATCCTTTACGCCGCACCATCTGCCGTCGATCCCAGAATCATCGAGTGCCCAGTTGCCGTGAATGAAGCCGTATTCGACCGTTCCCGTAACTGGATCTTTGTGAAGCATTCCGTGGCGGCTATGCAGCGTTTCCTTGAACGAATTGATTTTCTCCCTGAAGCTCGAGGAAGTATCTCCATCGTGGTGGAGGTGCACTTCAACTCTGCCATACCCGCTGTTTTCGAGCTCAGCAAGCATGTCCAAAAGGCGCGGAGCGTATTCTTCCTGCGGGTAAAAAAAAGAGTGTATCGGGGGTTTTCCGCCTTTATCCCTGAAGCGATCGACACTCGCAGGATAATACTTGACCCAGTCCTCGACTCTCTCTAGAGCTGTTGCTTCATCGGCACCAGCCCAGAAAGGCTCGAAATGGTCGACAAAGCAGAAAAATACGTGGTTAAGGCCCTCAACGCCGATTCTTTTCCTTTTCAGGCTCTGAACAGCAATGATATCGATGTTTTTCTTCCTGATCGATCTGGCGGCCACAACCAGGAGGCAAATGGCCACTGCAACTATAAGTACCCCGTACATCCTAGTATCACCAATACCAGAGCAAGAACAACTGAAGTCCAATCAAGCTTGCAACGATTATGAAAAACACGTACATGAAATCCTTTTTCTCGATTAAGCAGTATTCATCGGAACTCTGGCTGACGAAAACATTGACGGAGGCCGCGCTGAGAGCGATGAGAATGTACAACAGCTCGTTATATGCTCGTGACAAGAATGTTGTTGTAACGACGAACGCAACGAATGCATATAACGTCGCCTGGTTCATGGTCCATATTTGTGTGCCATGCGATGTGCCTGCATTCCTTGTCACGAAATAGATATTTTTCATCGAAATGTAGATCAGCATCACCCATGGGAACAGGCCGAACAAGCCCAGTTCCGCCGCGCAATGTACGAAGGAGTTGTGCGCGACTAGAGGGTGATAATCCGTATAATTTCCAATTCCAACGCCGAACAGCATATTGGATTTGAACATATCCATTCCTGCAGCCCACGCCTCCACCCTGCCATATGCAGATTCCTCCCTGGCAGACATCTCCATCGTCCTGGATGGTCCGAGCAGCAGAATCGCGGCCAACGTGGCCAAGGTCAGCATTGCTCCAGCCTTTTTCCCGTATCTCTTGAAGAAAACAACAGACAGTAGGGCGGCCAATCCGAGGAATCCACCCCGGGAGTTCGTCAAGTATAGTGCGTAGATGAGCGAAGCAGTTATCGGTATCAAAGCAATCTTCACCCGGCCTCTACTTTTGCCCAATAGGGGCAAAACGATGAATGGCATAGCAATCAACAGCGCCAATGCCAAATCGTTTGGATCATTGAAAATTCCCATGCCTCTTATCCTTCTATCTTCTAGTACGGTAATGCCGAACACTTCTCCCGTGAAGTACTGATAGATCCCTGTTATCGCCAAATACATCGTCAGCACAATCAGAACATAAATCGTGATTCGCAGCTTTTTCTCTGTCGTAATCAAATTGACCATAAACGTGTACATAAAGAGAATGCTCAAAAAGTAATTTGCTGATTCCATGGCCCCGGCCATATAGAACTGCGCTAGCTGCGAGACGATAATGGCTACGAAGAGCCAAAACATGAAAAAGCTCTGGGGTGCTTTGGCAAAAGGTTTTCTGTCCATCGCCATGCGGATAAGCATGATGACAAGAGTAACCCCACCGACCAGGAACATCACCGGTATGGTCCTGAATGCGCTGATAAACTCTTGCGGCCTGAGATAGAGGAATAAGAGGTAGTTCAGCATTCCGATATAGGGCTCGACGATGATCATTATCAAGCTGAAGCTGACAACGTATAAGCCAATGGCGGCTTTTTCCGATTTGAGGAGAATCAGCGAAAAGATGATGCCGATCAGCGTTGCTAGAACAATGATTGATGCGGCTATGAGCTTCTGTCTAAGCCCCATGCAAACACGATCCTTCCAGATATACGTTTCTTTATTTAGAAATGGGCGTCTTACGCGCGATCCGTCAGTCAGCCGCCTCGAAATCCGTGCATTCGATTCCCTTTTCCCTGAATTGATCGAGCAGGTCGTCGGGATTCTCGTCCCTTACACACAGCCTCCCCCACAGTTCGACGTCCAACAGGTTCCAAAGCAGCTTGGGGTGATTTTCAGCGATAGGCATCAACACGTCCGGGTCGAAACCGAGCTGTTCCGCAACGAAACCTTCTATTAGCAAGAATTTCAGAGGGACGATCCATTTGTCGATCGGGACGTCGCCTCCAAATTTCGGCCGGTCCGCTAAGTCCTTCCCGAGCGTTGATACCACAGCATTTCGCACGACGAGCTTCGCCTCGCTCCAATTGACGCAGTGCTTGACGGGAAGGTTTATTGCAAAGCGGAGCATTTCGATGTCGAGGAAAGGAAAGTAGTAAGACACTCCCTCCCCCGCCATCAACTCGAACCTTCGATTGAGAAGATGCTGTTGGTAGTCGCACAGGTTTTCGAGCATTAGAATCTTAACATGTCGTTCCGCTGAATCGCCGATTCCCTCCAGAGCCGACTCAATCCGTTTCTCCGCAGAGGCTTTCTCGAAGTTGCCGGCACCCATAGCGGCCACAGTGGAGAGCTCGTTTCTCATTCTGAGCTCGAGGTTGAGCGCCTCCATTTCTCTGACCGATACTCCCATCAGCCTGCGCAGTCCCTTTGGCAAAATCGCGGCGAACTTTCGAAGTTTGAGATATCTATAAAGTGACCTGACGTTTCCCGTTCCCCCGAAGAGGAGGTCGCTGCCCACGCCGAGTATCTGGTTTGGCTTATTTTTCGCAAGAATTGTTTTTGCGCCGAGCTGCAGTCCTGCCAGATTCGGGTGCACGACAGGTTGGTCGAGGGTGAGGATATTCCGGAGGAGGTAGGGGTAGTACTTCTTACGGGGCATATAACTGGCGATGAATTCCGTCCCCAACCGGTCACTGAGCTCCTTTGCCTGGTCGGCTTCTTGGACCTCCACATCGGAAGTGTACAAGCAGAATGTGGGGACAGTGACTCCCATCTCCTTCAGCGTGCTCCCCACAAAGCTGCAGTCGATGCCACCCCCGCAAAGAAGCCCAAGGCTATTTTGATCCTGGCCTTCGATGATATGCCCGAGGCAGCTCTTTAGATGGGACTTGAGCTCTCGAGGCGCTTCGATCCGCCGGTTGCGGCGGTATTCATCGGATTCGAACAGTTCCTCGTACCGGAAGTACCTGCCTTTTTTGATTGCCCGTTTATCCATATCGACGAGCAGGTATCCCCCGTAAATCAAGCTCGATACATCCTCGTAGTACGTATTTTCGCCGTACTGGGCATCGAAGAAGAGGTGCTGGGCGAAAGCTGCTTTATTCATTCGATTGATTCCCGTAGCGGCTCTCACTGCTTTTATCGACGAGCAAAAGACCAGGTTTCCCGACCCGCGTCCGTAATAAACGGGGAAGAATCCACTCCTGTCACAGGCGACGAGAAGCTGTTTGAGCTCTCTGTCGTATATCGAAAGCGAGAACATGCCCGGTATCAACCGGAGGAAATCAATCCCTATGACGCCGTATAGGCTTGCCAGGTTTTCCTCCAATGGAGCATCCGGAGGGAGGTCGTGATCCCGGAAGATCTGTGTCGATCCATAGATGAAACCGCAGCAGGAGACGATATATCTTCCTCGAGACACCTCACTCAGGGCTGCTGTATAGCTGTGCGATCCGTGCATGAGCCCCAAGGCGACCGGGCCGCTCGATATCGTTTTTGTCACGGACTCCAGATTCTTGCTGACCGGCACCGCTTCCATGGCGCGGCGGACGAGATCCTCCGCCTTTTCGCCTTCATTCCAGCATATCGCTCCGACGATTCTTGACATTACGCTTTGACTCTCTCGTCAATAGCAGCGCGATACATCGCATGGTAGCTGCTGACCATCTTCTCCAGCGAAAACAGCTCCTCGATCCTTTGCTTCGCATTGTTCGCCAGCTTGCGAAAATGGTCCGGATCTTCCAGAAACCTGTTCATCGCCGCTGCCAGCGCCACCGCGTTCCTCGCTTCTACGAGGATTCCGGTTACTCCGTCGACGATGATTTCAGGCGTGCCGCCAACGGGCGTTGCGATGATGGGAATCCTCGATGCCGCTGCTTCGAGTATCGTTAGAGACAGGCCTTCCTCGATGGACGGCTGCAAAAAAAGGTCCAGCGCGGGGAGAACCGCAGGGATATCATCAATGAAGCCTGGCATTACCACTTTCCCTTCGAGCCCCAGCCCGCCGATCGAGTATTTTATGCGTTCACGCTCAGGGCCGTCTCCGATAATCATGAAGAGACAGTCATCGCGCTCGGCCGCAACTTCTTTGAACGCTTCGAGCATCGTTCGATGATCCTTCACCGGATCGAGCCTGGACACCGAACCCATAAGGTATACACCTTCATCGACTGCGAGTTTCTTTCGAGCTTCGCGCTTGCTGCCTGCGGCGTATCGCGCAACATTGATCCCGTTGTAAACCACTTCGATTATCGAAGGATCCAAGCCGGCCTTTTCTCTCAAGCTCGAGCCGGTATCGCCTGAAACCGCGGCCACTCTCCAGGAGAGATTGTAGAGGTAACGCCTCAGCCAGGGAAATCGACTGAAGGAAGCCACGTGCTTTCCGTGTTTCGTATGAATGACTGGGATGCCAAGCAATTTTGCCGCTGGCGCGGCATGAACGTGGGATACGAAATTGTGGGTATGGACGACATCGGGCCGCCTGCGCGAGAAAATCCTCATCAGCCTGACGATGGCCGAAACGTACCTGATCCCGTGCATGCCGGCGAGAACCGGTTTCAACCCGTGCTGCTCGGCGTCGTGGGAGAGCGGACCGAGGCTTCTCATGCAGATCAGATCCGGAGCAATCTCCCCGGATTCCTTCTGATGCATTGCCAATTCGAGCACCAGCTTCTCGGCACCTCCGAACTCGAGGCTCCGAAGTACATGGGCAACTCTTATTCGATCGCCTCTGTCATCCATCCTTCGACGACACCCTTTCCCCTAATTGCCGAGGAATCTGCCGGGCCGGAGATGGATAATGTCATTGTCCTGTCAGAGATGCACGTATGCAGCCTTAGGGAGATTCGAGGGTAATCGGGTTCGAGCGCTGCTTGCAATTGAGACCGGCGCTCGATGTCTTATGGGTCTATCCGGACGAGGAACCTGCCCGATTGCTTCACGTTCCCGCTGGGATCCGTCACCCGAACCAGATACAGTGCCCGGGCGACCTTGCGGCCGGCATCGTTGGTAAAGTCCCACGTCCAGTCCAAACCGTCCTGCGTTCCGTTGGTAAAGCCCCTCACCTGAAAACCAGCCGTGTTGAAAATGCGGACGGTCCAATTTAGCGGTAGGTTTCTGACCTCCAACGGCCTCGTTGCATCGTTCGCCCAGTACCCATCGGGAATGATCTGCCCAGGCACCAGCGCAGCGGGATCCTTTGGTAAGCCCGGACCGAGCACCCTAACACTCCTTTCCACGGAGTAGGCGCTGAACATGCCGCTTACCGTGTAGGTGCGTACGGCAAAGTAGTACGTCTTTGGCAGGAGGTCGCAAATTTCTCTTTGTGTATTGCTTCCGGCATAGACCGAATCCGAATACGCTGACGTTTCCCCGGGAACGGAAAGCGTGTCGTAATAAACGTAGTATCCGGCGATGTCCGGTTCCCCACCGGCTTGCCAGGTTACGGTGACGCACCCGGGCGACGTCTCTGAAGCCGACACCTGCTGGGGTGGCAGCGGTGGCTGCACGCTCCCATTGGTGACGCTGGCCGATTCTTCGGAGGACAACGGCCCCAACAAGTTGTACACGTTTTTTGCACGAAGTGCGAAGTAATAGGTCCCATCTGACAACCCGCACCAGTTGTGATTGGTGATATTCCCGACATCGACGGAATCCGTGTACTGGGACGCTTCACCTCTCTCAACGGATTGCGCGCCCGAGTAAATCCTGTACCCGGTAATGTTGCTTTCGGGATTGGGATTCCAGCCGAGTACCGCACAGCCGTAGTCGCTGCCCGTTGCGTTGAAGCCTGTCGGTGCGGATGGGCGTTCGGGCGGATGCGGAGGCTCGCCGGGCTGAACGATGAACGAAAGGACGCCATCCGGAGTGGACGCGAGCATGCCTCCCCCTGGGAGAGGATTTCTCGATATGGTAATGGTAACCAGCCCGCCATTCTCTGTGTTGTTGACGTAAAAGTTCGTTGATGGGTCGAGGTTCATCAGGAACACTCGTATCGCCGTACTGAAGTACCCGTATGTCAAAGTGAAGCTGCCGAAAGACGGGATATCGCCCTGGAGGTCGTTGCTGTAGCCCACTAGATAATCCAGGAGACCGGATTTGGCTTGAAAAGCCGTTGCCACGATATTCGCCCCATTGACCTGGACGTCACCGGCAACGAGGCTGCCGCCCCTATCCACGACTCTCAATACGTGCAGGAACGTCTTCTCCGTTACGAGTTGCGGTGTCGAAACCCTGAGGAGCGGGATGCCGTCCGTATCAGGAATTTGTACGGCATTCGTCGGCCAGGCCGTGTGGACGAGCAGATCGTAGTTGCCATTCGTCGTCCTGTGCCCCGAGCCGGATGGTACCGGAGTGCTGGGAAGGAATACATTGAAGATCTTGTCGACCTGGGCATCGAATGATTTGCCCCTGTCCATCACCACGAGAGCGAGATCATCTTTGAGAAGCAGAAACTCGCGTTCCTTGTGTTCGACGACATTATTGCGGTAACTCGGTTGATCCAGGTACGGGCTGCTCAAATCGCCGGCCAGATATATATAATCCGTCGTTGCTTCGAAGTGCTCGAGTTGGGAAGCTCCCCAGTAGAGCTTCCTGTCGTCGGACGGCCGGATAAACAGGGTGTTGTGATCGGCGTCGCTGAGCAGCATCGTTCCTCCCGTCTCGGCGGCCTTGTCCGAAACGAGATAGCCGTTCTTGTAAATGATAAAGTGTCCCAAGCCGTTGTGGGCATGGTCCGTGTTGAGAAGACCGAGTTTGAGCATTATCCAACATGCATTGTTGCTCCAATCGCTTCTCCAGAAGAGAGTCTGCACGCCTTCGTCCCAGTAGTAATCGGGACGATACGGCCTGTAGTCGAGTGCTTCTTGTTGGTCGTCGTACCACAGGAACTCGTTGTATAGCTTGTAGCTCCAAGTCACTCGGTCCGTGTATTGATTCACCCAGTACTGGCCGTATTTTTTCGCGTCACCGGTCGCCAGCTCCCCGCAAAAGAGCTGCGGCACCCTGACTTTGGCGTCGATACCGCCCCGAGAGGCGCCGTCGCCGTCCGCGTATGTGTTCGTGTTGTTCGGATAGAGGGCGTGAATGTAAAAGAGAATTGCTTCATTGGGAAAGGTGAACTGTGAAAACTCTATAGATTCTGCGGATCTGATCGCCAGTACCGCTGAGCAGAGGAATTCGTTGTTGACCGTACCATAGGCTGTTCCCTCATTCCACATCCCGCCTTTGGCACGTCCAATGTAGTTATCAAAAGTGGGCCACTGTACCTGCTCGCCACTCGCATACTTGATTCCCTCGGGGAGCATGACGTCGCGGGCTTCGTGCAGGTAGTTATCCGCGTTCGGGTGATGCCCGTATATGGCATAACCCGTCGTAAGCAATCCCCACATATGGCCGTAGAAGTAATTGTTCGAAGGATCCCGCCACGACCAGGGTTCTGCATTGACGATCATCGATGCCCACGTATCGAGCTGGTCGATGAAAACGGTGCGCCGCTGTGAAGTCATATAGTCGTAGCACCAGTCGAGAACAATGGCTACGGCGGGCACCAGATAGCGGCTGTTGTAATAGTTATCGAATGAGACCCATGAATCTATCGTGTAACCGGTGTACGGATTGGCAAAAGCATATTCAATAATTTGCACCGCTCTCTCGGCGTATCGTGTGTCCCCGGTGATCTGGTAGAGAAGCGCGTAGTTGATTGCCCGCAGGAGATTGGTGGCCCTGCTGGTGATGTACTCGGAGAGACCGTCGTTTATATGTTGGTCGCACCAACTAGTGAGTTCCTGGGCGTTGGGCGTGTTCCTGTTGAGGCGGTCGACGAGTTTTGCCTTCAACTCCGGCGTTAGCCAGATTCTGGGGTGCTGCTGCTTTACAACGGCAAAGGTGCTGGTATTCAGGCCACTCAATACAGTGTATGCAATGCAAATCAGAGCTACCAGTCTCATGGCCGACTTCTTCATAACCGTACCGTCCTTACTTCTCGAGATGAAGGAAACTGAATACTCTTCCTTGGTTTCTAAATATCCATAGCCTGACGTTTGGAGTCCAGTTATTTATGCAAAAAATGGGGCAATTTCCTTTTATCTTTGCGGTTCTCTCTTCTCGGAAAAAATCACTGGCTCCGTTGTTCTCACGTTATCCCAGGAGACGGAGAATTGTTACTCCATGTTTCTCATACGTGTACTTGGATTTTGCAAGCTCTTTCAGCTGACCTCCCTTTTCCAGCCAATTCTCCCGGTCTTCCAGGACGATCGATATCGCTTTTTTCAAGGAGGTATGCGATTTTGCCTCGAACAGGTAGTAGGGCTGAACCTCCCCGACGATCGATTCGACCGGCTCCTGATTTGGCGCCAGCACTGGTTTTCCATACGCCATGTACTCGAAAAGCTTTATGGGCGATCGATACTCGTTCGTGTGAGGAATCACGCCTATATCCATCGCATCTATATAGTTTCCGATTCCGACGTTGTCGATGGCGCCTGTAAATATCATGCGATCCTTGAAGTCCATCGATTGCCCGATCTCCTCGAGATCATCTCTGCCGGGGCCCCCTCCGATGAGCAGCAGGACAGCCGATGGATGGTCCTTCACGGCTTCGATGAACGCTGGAATAAACCAATCAAGGTGATGCCAGCTCTTCTCGCGGAGAAAAAATCCAATGAAACCGAAAACGATCTTGTCTTCAATTCCCAGATCCCGCCTTATGCTCGCGCCATCGACACTTCGAGTGAAGAATGATTCCTCCACGCCGTTAGGCACTACGTGAATCTTGTCCGCATGCACTTCCGGGTATTGCTCGATAATGGCGTCCCTGAGAAATTTCGAGACTACGGATATGACGGTTGCGCGGTTGAAAAGGGATCTTTCGCACTTCTTTGCCAGGCCCGCGAGATAATTGCGCCTCACGCGCTGGAAGCCGGCGAGCTCGTTTACCTCGACAACAAGGGGAATGCCGAATCTTTTTGCTACCAGTCCTGAACTGAGCGAGAAGAAGAAGTGCCGCTCGTAGATGAATTGGTAGCTTCTCTTCCTCAGTATTTGTCGCAGTCTTCTGTAAGACCAGAAGTTGTAACAAAACTCCAGAATCGCGAATACAGGCCCGGGTATCAGCGGGATCACCAGCTCAAAGGGCGATTTTCTCTTTTTCGTGTCATAAGGATTGACGCCGGCTCTGACGGTCGGGTCGCCTTCTCCAAGGGGCCATAAGAAGTCGACGGTGTACCCTTTCTTCCGGAAAGCCGTCACCATTCCCCTGATGTGGATTCCCTCCGATCCCGTGCCCTGGGTTCTCAAGTGATACAGAACCCGCTGGCTCTCCGAAGGTCCTTCGGTTATCGTCTTTTCTTTGCTCAAATTGTTATATCCCGCGTTGCTGATAAGGTTCCCGCGCCTCCAACGCGCTCGAAGAGGACCCACTGCATGTGTTGGCATTCCCGTCTCCAGGAAAATCGCGAGGTCGCCATGCTCGCCCCGGGCGCGACCCTCAAGAGACGCATTGCCATCCCGTCAATAGCTGATGATTTCCGGGTAGGATAGCTTTGCCTTGAAGCTCGTCTTCGTGTCATAGGATTCGATGCCGAGCCTTCCGATTCGGTAAGCATCGAAATCTCTCGCATAGACAAGCCCCCACCGGTATTGCGTGCTGAATCTATATCCACACTCGGTAACGATTTTTCGTAGCAGCTTTTCGAACCGCGCTCGCTCTTGCGGCGAAAGGATGCCGCGGCCGGGAGCGCCGAACGTAATGATCTCCCCGCCCAGTTCATTTTCGATCATTTCCTTCGAATGAGCAATCTCCGTTCGCAGGCGCTCCTCTTCGATATTGGAAAATATCGGGTGGTTGACCGAGTGAGCGCCGATCTCGATGCCGCTTTCATCCAGTTCCCGCAGCTGCTCCCACGTCATGGTCAACCGGTGCTCTGACTCATCAATGGCGACGTTCAGCTTTTCGGACAGCTCATCGATGAGCGTTTCCTTGGCATCGTCCGTGAGGAGCTTCGCCTTTTTGATCAATATCCGGGCAGGCTCCTGCCTGCTTTCGCGAGAACCGAGGGCCAGGGATACTTGCACTGGGTTTTCCAGTTCGAGATGGTCCGCACGTGTTGTCTTGATAATATATGCAATCTCGTCCCACCAGAACATCCGGCTCCTGCCAATGAAACCTGTCGTCACGAACATCGTCGCTGTGAGGCCTCGCATTTTGAGCAGAGGCCAGGCAATCTCGTAGTTGTCGATATATCCGTCGTCAAAAGTAATGATGAGCGAATTTCCGGGGAGCGCTCCCTCGCCGTCGAGCCTTAATCTCAAGTCTTTGAAGTTGATCACGTTGTAGTGTTTCGAGATGAAGTCCAGCTGGCCGGCGAACTGGTCGGCAGAAGCGCTGACCAGGTCATCGTCGTAAGGGAAATTGGCCGGCCTGTCCAGTATGCGATGGTAACAGAGAACGGTCAGGTATTCCCCGAAGCGCATCTTCCGGAACTGCCGGTTGAGTCCGAACGGGATCACGTTGAGCAGTCCGCCCAGAAGGTGTCTCTTCTTCATTGAATCTCCCTGCCTCCGAATCTACTCTCGATGGCGCTTGTATAGACCATTTTTTGAACTTGCTATGAATTACGGTCCGAATTATATGTGCACTGGGACGGCTGTCAAGACTTCCCGGCCCGGAGTCCAGCATTCCTTGGGAAAATCCGTTTTGGCCCGAGAATCGCATTCAAGTAGAATACCTTGAGGTCTGACCTCGGCTGAGGGATGGAACAGAATACCATCGACGAGTGCATGAAAATCATCCTGGTCCGTTCGGTTTGCATGCGGCCGGTTCAGTTCCACCTCGACGCAATCATAACGCTCCGACAGCCGATCGGACGAACCATTTAATCGATCCATATGAATCCTTTCGCATCACTAAAGTCCCGGATCATCGACGCAACCAAGCAGGACACCATCAGGCATCTCGGATTCACCTACTCCAGCAGGTTGATTTCGGCCTTTCTCAGGCTGGTGGCCAGTGTGGTCATCGCCAGAACATTGGGAGCCGAGCGTCTCGGTACCCTGACTATCGCCGCCGTCATCATGGGATTGACGATGCGGGTCCTCGACATGGGTCTTACGACGACGCTGATCCGCAAGCTCTCCCTTCACATTTCGCAGGATGACGACGATGAGGGGAATGCCGTTTTCAGGCGAATCTTTTTGTTTCAGGTGCAGGTATCCGCCGCGGCAGTCATCGCCGGATACTTCGTCGCCCCGCTATTGGCTGTCCGGCTCTATGGCAGCCCCGATTTGGTGGCGCCGCTGCGTCTAGCCTTCTTCGGCGCATTCATATTCAACCTCGAGCACCTCGTAGACGCGGTGCTCAGGGCACACGAGAAATTCAAACAAATTGCAATCATAAACGTCGTATCGCATATAGCGAGAACAGCAGTGATCACGCTTCTCGCTTACGTGATCTTCTACCTCGATGTGGAGCGCACACTGATCATCAACATCGCTCAGATCTTCATGGCTTTCATGATCGCTTCGCTCCTCATCCCCAAGCGTTATTTCATAGCGAGCATCAGAAAACCTTATCCTTTCCGCGAAGTGTTTGCTTACAGCGGATGGATTTATGTTTACAACCTGTTATTCATGCTGTTCGACAGGCTCGACGTCCTGATGCTCGGTTATTTCAGGGCAGGAACCGAGGTCGGTTTGTACGCCGTGGCTTTCCAGCTCATCAAACCTTTCGAAATGATACCGGAGACGTTGAACATCGTGTTCTTGCCCAAAGTCTCGAAGTATACAAAGAAGCTTCAGATTTTCCGCTACTTCAAGAATACGCTCAAAATTACATGCTTCGTCGGATTTTTTGGCCTGATCATGCTCATCGCCGCCAAGCCGTTGATATTGACCATCTACGGCGCTGAATACGCCCCTTCTGTAAAGCTCTTTCAGATACTCATCGGGGCTTTCATTCTCCTGACGATATTGAATCCTTTTACCCTGGCTGGACATACGATCAATAAGCCCCAGCTTTTCGTAATGATGGCCGGCGTGAATCTCGTGCTCAATTTTGTCGGCAATTTGATCTTCATCCCGATGTACGGTGCTGTTGGCGCAGCAATCGTTACGCTCCTTTCGAGGGTTATCGGAGGCATCATAGGGCTTTTCATACTCAAATGGTTCCTGAGCCGCTGGGTTGACAGAGATGATGTAGAAAGCAGCCAGAATGGCTGACGAGGTTCAGTTCACTTATGCAGCGGAATCTTCAGGCTGCGGCGCTCAAACGGTGCGAAAATGCTTGAAAATAGTACTATATTGAGAAGCGATAAAACCTTTTTCGCTTGCGGCAAAATTGCGAGTGCTCCTAAGATTCCGTTCGAATACTCCGCATCCCGGGCCGCGGCGAAGCGCATCTTCAATGGTCTGCTTCGATGAACATGAAAATATTGCTCTCAACCGGCATATTCCCGAACAAAACTGACATCAACAGGGGGATTTACATTTTTAGACAGGCAGCTGCGCTCAAGAATCACTGTGAAGTCATTGCGCTTGCACCCGTTCCCTTTTTCCCTTCGTTCATCAAATTCCGCAAATACTCTGCATACTCGAAGATTCCCAGGCAGGACAACATATCCGGTATAGACGTTGCATACCCGCGATATTTCGTTACGCCGAAAATCCTGCGGTCGCTGCACGGCTTCTTTTTACTCGCATCAGTCTTTTTCTCATATCGAAGGGTGATCAAGCGTTATCAACCTGATTTGATACTTGGATTCCACGCTTATCCTTACGGCTTTGCCAATGTAGCGATCGCCAGGATTTTCAACTTGCCCGTCTTCATCGGGTGCAGGGGTAGCGACATAAATTATTTAACCAAAACCTTCTGGCGAAGGAAAATAATCACATGGACATTGAGACGCTGCGAAAAAGTGCTGTCCGTTAGCGAATCATTGAAGGATGAAATCGTGAAACTCGGGATCGATGAAGCACGCGTGGCCGTCATTCCGAATGGGATTGATCTTGAATTATTCGCGCGAACAGCCAAGAAGAAGGCGAGGCAGATCATAGGCATGGATGAGGAGGCTCCGATATGCGTCTGCGTTGGGCGCATGAGCCCGGAGAAAGGTGTTGACGTTGTAGTCCGAGCGCTCGAGCATGTTCAGACCGAGGGACTGAGGCTCCTTTTGGTCGGTTCCGGTTCGGAGGAGGATCGTTTGAAGACCTTGGCAACGCAATTGAACGTTGACGAGAAGATCATGTTTGCCGGAGAAAAAGCTTACACGGAGATACCGAATTGGTTATGCGCTTCGGATGTGCTGGTACTTCCGAGTAGAAACGAAGGACACCCCAACGCCGTTCTCGAAGCTCTCGCATGCGGCGTGCCCGTAATCGCGTCCCGAGTTGGTGGAGTCCCCGAGATAATTACATCGCCAGAACTGGGGCTGCTCGTGGATCCCGACAACCCGGTCCAGCTTGCGCGAGCAATCGATCAGGCCCTGGCGCGAAGATGGGACCCGGAGAAGATTTCAGGGGCAGTGAAAAGAAGCTGGAATTCAGTTGCCCAAGATATTTTGCGCGAGGCGAGCGATTATATAGAGAAATAGACAATGGTTCTCCATTTACATTGAGCAATATATAGCAGCACTGAAAAAACAATATCAGTAGGTGGAGGTCTTCATGTGAAGTTAAAAGTTGCCATCGTTGGTTGTGGGCAAATCGCAGAAGCCCATATAGAGGAGATCAATAAGCTCGACTCGGCTGATGTGGTCGCTGTTTGCGATTTGGAAATCCTCATGGCGGAGCAGGTGTCAAAGCGGTTCTCCGTGCCCAAATTCTACGATGATTTCGATAAAATGCTGGACGCAGAAAAACCCGATGTCGTGCATATTACGACTCCTCCCCACTCGCACCTCTCTCTCGCCCAGAGGGCGATCGAATCGGGCTGCCATGTCTACGTCGAGAAGCCGATTACGTTGAACTTCGAGGATGCCGCGAAGCTCATACAACTCGCTGCCGACTCCGAGAAAAAGCTTACGATCGGTTTCACGTACATGTTCGATCCGCCTGCAATCGCAATGAGAAAGCTGATAGAGAAAGGAGTCCTTGGAGACCCGATTCATGTGGAAAGCTACTATGGTTATAATCTATCGGGTCCTTTCGGCTCTGAGATTCTCAGCAGCACCAAGCACTGGGTTCATTCCATGCCGGGCAAGCTGTTTCAAAACAACATCGACCATTTGCTGTACAAGATCGTGGAATTCATCAAGGACGATAATCCCCTCATATCCGCTTACGGCTTCAAAAGAAGAGACGTAATCCACAACGATATCCGGGATCAGATGCTCGATGAATTGAGAATACTCGTCGCTGGCAAAAGCGTGACAGCCTATGGCACTTTTTGCTCCCATGCCAAACCTGCAAGTCATCTGTTGAGAGTGTACGGTTCCAATGCAACTATAAACGTTGATTACGTCGCGCGATCGGTTACCGTAGTCACACCCAACAGGATCCCAACAGCTGTTGGCAGGCTGCTCCCGAATTTCGGGCGGAGCTGGCAGTACTTCAAGTGCGGGACAAAAAACGTATTTAAATTTATAAGGTCCGACTTCCATTTTTTTGCAGGCTTTCACCGCCTGTTGAACCTTTTCTATGAATCCATAATCAACAACAGCCCGGCTCCAATAGATTATAGAGACATCCTGAGAATAAGTTACATGATGGATGAAATATTCAACCAGCTGGATCAGGGCAGGATGAGTCAATGAAGATACTCGTAACCGGCGCTACCGGATTTTTGGGAAAAGTTCTCGTACAGAAGCTGCTGGAGCAAGGCGAGAAAGACATCAGGTGCATTGTCCGGGATAAGCGCAAATGCGCCCCGCTCGAGCAATCTGCGCTGGGTTACTCTGATGCCGGCGTTGAATTTCTCACGGGGAATCTCTTATCTTCCGGCGACGTCAGCGAAGCGATGAAAGATGTCAATATCGTGTTTCATCTCGCATCAATGCTGAGAGCGTCCAGCTCCAGCATGTTCCTGAATAACGTTGTCGGTTCCAGGAATCTCATGGAAGCGGCCATCCAATTCAAATCTATAAAAAAATTCATCCTCATTAGTTCGATCGCCATATACAGGACTCATGACCTTCCGAATGGAGCCACAGTGAACGAAGACATCCCGATTGACGATTGTCCCGAAAAAAGAGATGTATATACTCATTCCAAATTGATGCAGGAAGAACTCTTCTGGAAGAATTTCAATCGATTTGAATTCGATTTCGCTGTGGCAAGACCATCCGTCATATACGGCCCCGGCGGAACTGCGCTTCCGGCACGGGTTGGGCTGCAGCTCCCGGGGCTATTTCTTCATCTGGGCGGAAGCAATCGAATTCCAATTACATACGTTGATAATTGCGTCGAAGCCCTCGCCCTCATCGCCCGACATGAAAACACTTCTGGACAGATTTACAACATCGTCGATGACGACCTGCCGACTTCGAGATACTATTTGAAGCAATACAGGAGAATCGTCGGAAGAATCAGATATATATGGATTCCCTATCCGATGCTGATGATGCTTTCGAGGCTCAACGAATCCTATTCGAGGTTCTCAAAAGGTCAGCTCCCGGCGGTATTTACTCCCTATAAGTCTTCCAGCATGTGGAAAAGGCTATTTTACGATAACAGCAAGATAAAGCAGCTTGGATGGGAGCCGCGCGTTCCTACGGAGGAAGCCATGAAGATCACCTTTCAAACGGAGAGGCAGAGCCTGGCGGAGGCGGAATTGCGGCATAAATGAATGAACTCGGCATTCTGTAGGGTTTTAGGACTTTCTTTATATCAAATATCGTGTATCATAACCAGTATACCAAAGGACCAGCGACGCCGAAGCATCCTCGTAGGGAGCAAGCAATGAACAAGAGCGAAGTCATTATCAGATCGGTGATAGAAAAAAGCGTCTTCGACATCGTCAAAGAGATGTTCGATCGCTTCGATTACAAAGCCTTCATTCCGGAGGGCTCCAAAGTCGTGATAAAAGTGAATCTCAGCACTCCGTTCAAGGAAAACGCCGAAGCCTCGAACACGTCTCCGGAAATCCTGGAGGCGGTATGCAGGATTGTCAAGGACAGGACCGACCGAGTTATCGTAGGCGAATCCAATGGGATGAGGTACGACACCGAAGATGCTTTTGAAGTCTCCGGATATTATCCCATTCTAGAGAAATACGGAATAAGCAGCATGAACTTCACCAAGGACGAATGGATTGAAACCGGAGAAAAGCTGATCAAAGGGTGGGGTCTGCCGAAAACTCTTCTGGAAGCCGACGTATTTATTAGTTTGCCCGTTTTGAAAACGCATGCAACAACAGTATTCACAGGTACATTGAAAAACCAATTTGGCTGTTACCCCCAGCATAATCGAATCCTTTTGCATCCACGACTCGATAAAGTGCTCGTACTGATCAACAAGATAGTGAAACCCAAGCTGGCGATCATGGACGCGATAATAGCTATGGAAGGAAGAGGACCGATCAACGGGAGGCCCAAGCGCTTGGATTTGCTCCTGGCGAGCAGGGATCCCGTTGCGTTGGACGCTACTGCAATGCGTTTGGTGGGGATCGATCCCTACACTTCACGTCACGTAGTGATATCCGCCCAGGATGGAGTGGGGAACATAGCCGAAGGCGACATCGAGATAAACGGTGACTTCGAAAAATTCAAGACGATCATCGAACCGGCGGAGAAAGACTTACCCATTAAAATGCTTGCCTTAATCAGCCGCTCGAAGTTCCTCACAGAGAAACTCATTCTTAATCCAGAATCTTTTTATCCGCTGAGGAAGTCTGCAATGATGTGGCGAGATGCCAGAGATCTCGTCCTGAAAACGCTGAGATTCAAGAGAACATGATGCGCCGATACGCTGCTGCGACGACGTGGCGAAATGCGCAAGAGCGTATCTCAAAAAAGCATTGATTGAGAAGAACGACTCCGCGGTTAAGGGGTCCGATTTATGCGGCTGACCGCCGAGAATTGCATCCTTGAATATCCCGTAATTCCCCATAATTTTCTTCCCTTCCGTAATCCCTTGTCTTCATTTAACTTTGGCATATTACTTGCGATTGATTTTCCGCTTTTCTTTTAGGCGAGTTCGATTATAATGAATCAATTTTTATCCCGAACGGGATGATTGATTTTTTTGCTAAATTTTGGGGTTGCTCCAAAAGAGACTCCGTATTAGCTTACGCTAAATCGTGGAACTTGCGTGCATCGCTAAGTCTGCCGGACGAAAGGAGAGACAGATAATGAAAAGTGCCAAGCATCTGTGTTCGTTCAGACTTCGTACAACGGTTATCTTGACGTTCCTCGTTTTACTCTCATCTTCTTCAGTTTGGGCACAGCGCACGAACCCGCTAATCATCGATCACACGTGCTGTGACATTACTCTGATTCCCGAATCGGCAATCACCCAAGCCAAAGCCTCGCTCCATATCGGTTACGGACATACCTCTCATGGCCAGCAAGTCACCGAGGGTATGGATGGGCTGATAACCTTCGCGAACAATGGAGGTCTCGGTCTTTCTTTGCCTACGGACATATTCGATTGGAATTCCGGCGGCAATGGAGGAGCCCTGGATCTCCGCGACAAAGGTTATCCCCGAAGCCTTCCCCTGGACGTTGGATACTATCCCGGCTGGCTAGACGCTACTCGAGAATACCTGGGACCCCCAGATCCTGTGACCGGACGCGGAACCACCGAGCCTGAAGTAAATGTCATCATGTGGGCCTGGTGCGGGCAGGTGGACGATAAATACCGAGCCGGAACATTGGACAGTGAGTACCTCACATCTATGGCTCAGCTCGAGGCGGACTATCCAGGTGTTACCTTCGTGTATATGACAGGCCATTTGGATATCGGATATGATGCCAGTGTTAAAGCGGGAAATCAGATGATCCGCGACTTTTGCACAGCCAACAATAAAGTCCTTTACGATTTTGCCGATATCGAAAGTTACAATCCGGACGGCACGTACTTCGAGTTCGCTCACGACAACTGCAATTATTACGATGCTCCCAAGGGCACGCAATTAGGCAACTGGGCAGCAGAATGGCAGGGCTCACATGTTGAGGGCGTCGATTGGTTCGATTGTTACTCGCCTCACAGCGAGCCTCTGAATGCCAACCAAAAAGCGTTTGCTGCCTGGTGGTTGTTTGCAACGCTCGGGGGTTGGGACAATACCACCGCCGTCCAGATCAGCAGTTTCGAAGGGAAAGCGCTGGACTCCGGGGAGGTAGAGCTTCGCTGGGACATGGAAACGGATGAGAATATCGTGGGATTCAACATCTACAGGAGAACAAAAGGAAAAGAAGGCATCGATGTTGTCAACTCCAGTGGCATGCTGTCACCCGCGGCAAGAGAGTATACGGACGATGGCGCTAGACCAGGGAATATCTATTTATATACGTTGAGCGCCGTGCGAGAAGACCTTTCTGAGGTGCAGTCTCAGATCATCACCGTGGAGACCTTGGTCCCGGCACTCGCGCTGCACCAGAATTATCCGAATCCTTTCAAGGGAACGACGGTAATTATCTTTCAAGTTCCAGAGCAATCCCGCGTCCGCTTGAAAGTATACAACGTTCAAGGCCAGGAAATAGTCACGCTCGTGAACGGACTGAAACAAGAAGGGGCTCACCGCGTCGTTTGGGACGGCAAAGACGCCGCCGGCCGGCAGTTGAGCTCGGGTATCTATTTCTATCGCTTGGAGTCGGATAATCTCGTTCAGACACGAAAAATGATGGTTCTGCGCTAGCAGATAATTTCAAATAATGAACAGGAGCGTAGAAAGTAGAGCTTGCAGCAACATAGTAAGTGAATCTCATATAGCGCGAGAACAATATCGAGTATTCAAATATTCGTTGCATATTGTTCTCGCGCTATTGGTTTTCTCCTCTTGCTCTGACAAGAAGCCAGTAGTTGTGGAACGATATTCCCCCGAAAAGATCTCTCCGCAATCTTGGAAAGAGCTCAAAGCGATTCGTGATTCCTATAAGGCCATCACGAATCTCGATTCGATTTACAAAGACCGGATTCACAGTAACGGTCTTCCCTATCATATATATGAGCCGGAATCTCTATCCCCGGGAAAGCCGTATCCCCTGGTAATCTTCCTCCACGGCCATTCCGATCTCGCCCTGGATGCCCACAGAGGATTTCCCAAAGGCATCTGGTCTTTGCCTTCTGTCCAGGCGAAACACCCACACATGTTGTTCATACCTCGGCACCGAACCATCGATGATAACTGGACTCATGAGGAGTACCGGACGATGGTAATCGATGCGCTGGATAGCATTATAGCCGAGTTCAACGGCAATGCATCCTCTCCGAATATCGATGTAAATAGAATCTATCTGACAGGATTTTCCCAGGGAGCAATGGGGACGTGGGATTACATCAAGCACTATCCCCATAAATTTGCAGCGGCATGTCCCCTATCGGCGCTCTCTCATGGGCCCCGGAACGAGTCAGAAGCTCGTGCAATCAAGCATATACCTACATGGATTTTCTGCGGATCGCGCGACGAAGGAGTGAATGCATCGCGCTTGAGCTACCAGATTCTTAAAACAGTAGGAGCACCTGATGTCACGTACCATGAATATATCGATCATGGTCACGTGATCGATGATTTCGCATATTTTACGGAAGGATTCATGGACTGGCTGTTCGATCAGAAACTGCAGAATTCCCCGTAACTGTCCTGCCACTCACGCGTTGACTTCGATATTGCTCTTAGCGGTCTCCCATCCTAGCTCTTTGGTCCACAAAGCGAATCCGAGCAGTGACAGCATGGGCAGTCCATATGGGATGGAGAGCTCATATTTCCCGTGTGCTTCTATCAATTTCTTCGTCTTTTTTCGATCGATCACCTTGCTGTCAGAAACAATATCCCAAAAAGCCTCTCTAAAGACATCGTGCCTTATCCATTTGTCCCAGTTATCCCACGTCCACCATATCGGAATCAGTTCCCTTTTGAGAAGGCGCTGCACGTTGCGCATGATCCTGTCGAACACAATGTGATTGATTCGCTCGGAAAGCTCATGAAGTTTAGGTGGAAGCTTGAGCGGTAACAGAGATTTGCTATAAGGTATGAATGAATATCGGGAGTATTTTTGCTTGAAAATATTCATGTAGAGCTGGTGTCCAATGACGAGACCAGCGGGAACCTGCATGCAGAAATCATAGAAATCATAATCAATGAAGGGATATACGATTTCCACTTCGCTACGTGTACCTACTCCTTGCAGTGATACGCCCTGGCGATCCAAATAGATTCTGAACCGATACGCCGACTCGCGAAGCAGTTCATCCTCAGCATTTACCCCGCCCTGTACCTCGTTTGCAGTCCTTAGATTTTGAAATGACATAATTTCATTTTCAATGTCCTTCTTTATTTCTTCCTGGAATCCTTCGATTTTGGCGATAGTATCATCCGTTAGATAGTTTTTACAGAATTTTCCGGCTGTAGCAATAATGCCAAAAAGAGAATCTACAATTTGCCCCAAGGAATCGCCTTTGGTGTCGATTCCAAGCCCGCCCAATATATTGCCGCCCAATAGACCATCGACCGAGATTTCCGCCCCGAGATCCTTCATCTCTTTAGCACTGATAAGCCTGTTCGGGTACCGGAGATTGCCGACTTCACGGAAAGTTTCATGAAGAGCTTTAGCAACGACATCTCCGCTCAGCTCCAGGCTGTGATGGCCGATGCCTTGGATCTCCGCAACTCTCTTCGCTATCTTGACCTCCAGAGAGCCTTTCTCTCCCCACGAATACGAGAACATGTTTTCTGACGAAGGCCAGGCCCCTGCAATCAACCTCGAATCGCACCCACCGCTGAGCATTAAGCAGTACTGTTTCGCCGGCAGATACAGTCGCCGGCACGCCTGCTCGAATGTTGCGCTCGCTTCCTCGACACAATCACGGACGCTGGCTTTGCGGGAAGATCGTCTCGTCGGTTTGTCGGCATAGTATTTCCGGATCTGAACCGCCCTGCTAGAGATATTGCAAGTCAAAACAGATGCCGCCGGTAGTCGTTTTATCCGCTCGATAAGAGTTCTGTTCCCAAGAGGGTAGCCAATTGTCAATAATTCAGCGAGGCCGGTGCTGTCGGCTTCCTTTTTTATATCCTCCACTTGTAGGATGGATTCGACGTTATAAGAGAAGACAAAGTCCTTGCCTTCATAGTAATAAAGAGGATTCATGCCAAGACGGTCGTTGATCAACACGATGTTGCCGAGTCGAGCGTCGTATATCAGGATATTGAAAACTCCTGTCCTGATTTTCTTCACTAAGGATTCATACCCATTCTCCATAAAGCTTCGAAGCAAAAGCGACAGCGTTTCCCGGGATTTATCCGCAGAGTCCGAAATATCGTCATCAACAACCATATAGCCATCAGCTATGATGGCGTAGTTACCGGCTTCGTCCCAAAGCGGCTGTTTGGAAGCGAAAAAAATCCCAAGACTCGTCATTCCGAAGCAAAGGCTTTCCCCTTTGAAATCGGTGACGTGCAAATTATCCCTGTGGAGTGATCGCAACAGCCGCGGCCAGGATTCCTGTATGTTTTCGCCCGCGATCCCACACAAGCCAGGCACGCTATTCGCCTCCCATTATATCGAACTCGAATCTGGAATCTGCCGGCAGTTACCGATTGCCGGCCAAAGGATAGGTAATGCGTCCCTCGAACACGCGTTCAGGGCGGCCGGTCAGCCATGCGTTGTCCGTTTCGTCCAGCTCCGCCAGAAGCTCTCCTCCCTTCGACGAGATAGCAACGCTCTTTGCCGTCAAGCCAAGCCGATGCCCAACCGCTGCCAGTGCACAAGCTCCCGTTCCGCAAGCCAGGCTCTCCCCGACGCCACCCCTTTCCCAAATGCGCGTCCGTGCCTGTTTGGTGGAGTCGATCACCGCCCAGGTCACGCTCGTTTTCTCCGGGAATACGGGGTGCATTTCGATTCTAGGCGCCCACTTCATAAAATAGTCGTCATCGGGCAAGCGATCGCTGAAAACAATCGTGTGCGGCGTGCCTGTCGAAACGCTCGATATCGTGAAGACATCTCCCTCCACCTCCAGCTTGCGCTCCAAAACAGTGTCCCCTTCGAACTGAGCCGGAATGGCTCGAGGCTCGAAGAGAGCCGGACCCATGTTGATCGTTGCTTGGACCGCCCGGCCCAATTCGATTCGCAGCCGAATGTGTTTCCACCCTGCCAGCGACTCGATCTCGAACTCGTTGGTGCCGACCAATCCCTCATCGTGCAGGAAGACACCGGAACATAGCATTCCATTGCCGCACATATCCTCCGTCCCATCCGGATTGAACATGCGCGCGCGATAGCCACCTTTGCGGGACTCCTGGATTACCATCAATCCGTCGGAGCCAATGCCAAAATGCCACGGGCAGAGACGCCTGGCCGCGGCGGGCCAGTCGGTGTCGGGGAGGCTGATTGCGTTGATCATTATGAAATCGTTACCGACGGCATGCATTTTGACGAACTCGAGCGTTTCCATCATGCGTCACTTCCGTTCGACGAGAAGCCCCTCCGGATCGGCAAGGCCGCGTTTATCAGCCGCATAGGATGTCGAGCATGAAAACCGAAGCTTTGCATGCTATTTCAACATCTTTTGCGTATCCAGTCCAGCACGAGCGTTGGCTTCCGAGCAACTGCCTCCGGTTGCACCGCCGCTTGCCAGGGAGCTGCGGTTCGCGCAGCAAAGCGTTCCCTGCAGATACGATCCTGCTCCAGAAAGCGTCTTAATAGTCCGAGGTCTTATCCAGGGCTAACACAGTGAGCGCGATCGGTAAAGTTCAAAATACTTGAAAAAAACGCGCTTGATGGTATTTTAAGTGCAAGAGCATCTGCGCTGTAAAATGGTTCCTTGCCTGGTCGTAACCACATGTACGCTTACGTATATAAGAACATTCTATATCCATTCTATGAGACCGTCTTGCGAAGGCGAAGGACCTTCCATTATTTGAACCAGTTCGAGAAAGATCAGTGGCTGTCGGAAGAGGAACTAAAGGAGATCCAGTGGAAGAAACTGAAACCGCTCCTGGAGCATGCGTATCAGCATGTTCCCTACTACCGTGAGCAATTCGAAAACTGCGGGTTTCATCCCGAACAGATGCAAGATCTGAGCGACATTTCAAAAATCCCAATTCTCACGAAAAAAAACATCCAGGACAACCAGCAGTCCTTGTTGGCCGACAATTATAAAGACAAACCCCTGCTCGAGAACTGGACCGGAGGCTCCACAGGAGAGCCGACCCGGTTCAAGTTCGATCACCGAACTTATGAAATGAGAATGGCTTATAGCGCCCGCTGCGACCGCTGGTCCGGATGGGATTATGGGATCAAAGAATTTTATATTTGGGGTGTCAGAGACACCGGCGATGCGCCAACAGTCACCGCAAAAAAAACTCTCCACAATTTGCTGCTGAGAAGGAAGGTCGTCAATTGCTACACATTTTCCCGGGACACGTTTCCGCGCTATGTGAAGGAGTTCAACCGGTTCAAACCTGACATGATAATCTCGTACACGAGTCCCTTGTATAATCTTGCACGCTACATACATGAAAACAAATTGGACATTTACACACCCAAATCCATCATCGCCACCGCCGAACAGCTGTACCCATTCCAGCGGGAACTAATAGAAGAAGTATTCCAGGCCCCCGTATTCAATAGGTATGGATCTCGCGAAGTAATGAATATCGCGATGGAATGCGATAAACATGAAGGCCTCCATCTCAATATCGACAATTTATTGGTAGAAATCATCAAGGACAATCAGCCGGTAGAACCCGGCGAACTCGGCGAAATTGTCATAACCGATCTGAACAACTACGTCATGCCTTTTATCCGCTGCAAGCTCGGCGACCTTGCCGTTCCCTCGATCAAAAAGTGCAGCTGCCGAAGAGGGCTTCCGCTCCTGCAAGAAGTCGCGGGAAGAACCTTTGACACCCTCACGCTGAGGGATGGAAGGTGCATCACCGGATTGCTTTTCACGTTTTACATGCAAAAATTCACCGGCGTGAGCCAATTTCAGGTCATTCAAAAAGATCTCGACACCTTCATTGTAAATATTGTAAAAAACAGCAGATATAAAGATTCAGACACAGAAGATATCGGGGCGGAATTGAGGCAGCAGTTAGGAGCCAATGCTAAAATAGATTTGCATTTTGTCGATAACATACCCATGCAGAAGTCCGGCAAACAGCGAATCGTCATTTCCGAAGTTCCGCTCGATTTCGGAAATGAATAGCCGAGTGATCATTTTCAACGAAATGATTGCATTATTAGCGTGCCTTGATCGCCCTGAAGCGATTTCCTCGGCGCGCTATAACTTTAGACGCGCGCGAGGGCCATGAGCCGAAGGGCGATCAAGGTGCGCTTACCAAATTGAGAGACAGCATGAAAACTACTTTAAGGCCAATAGTAATCCTGCTGATCATCGCCGTTCTTCCCGCACTTGGATGCGGCGGTTCGGGGAGCAATGAACCTTCGGAGGGCGAAATGAAGATCCTATTTCTTCATCACAGCACCGGGAGAATCATCTGGGAAGCCGGCGTCAAAAAGTGGTTCAAAGATTATAACAAAAAGAAAGGCACGAGATACGATATAAATGAGCGGGACTTTCCGGCTGAGTCTCCCTACGGGTGGAACAACTATCCCTACGATTACTGGAATATATGGGTGAGAAACGCCGCTGACAATGCATTCAAGAAGGAACCCACGCTGGAGATGCTAACAAAAAAATACGACATGATCATATTCAAGCATTGCTTTCCAGGCAGCGATATCAAAGCGGACATCGGCAAACCCGAGATAGAATCGGACGACAAACGCATCGAAAATTATGTGCTCCAGTACAATGCTCTGAAACAAAAAATGCATGAGTTCCCGGATGTTAAATTTCTCGTTTGGACTGGAGCAGCTCTCGTTCGCGGGGCAACGGATGAGGAGCGAGCTGCTCGAGCAAAGAGCTTCTCGGAATGGGTTCGCAGCGAATGGGATGAGCCCGGCGACAACATTTTTGTGTGGGATTTCTTCAACCTGGAGACCGGCGGCGGCCTGTATCTCAAAGACGAGTACGCGAAAAGCCCCGCGAATTCCCATCCGAATGAAGAGTTCGCGAATACTGCTGCCCCGCTCTTTTGCGAAAGAATCGTGAATGTCTTGGAAGGGAGAGGCGATCAGCGCTGAGAACGCTCTGAACTTCTTGGGCGCTCCTTCGCGCCGCAGCGGTTGTCGGGGTGGTATCCTTCTTGCATATACGCTAATTAATTGTTATTAATCATTTTAGGATCTATGAGAAATCGCAGGCGTTGCGTTAAACAACCGGGTAACCCACCCACCGGCACTGCAGCTCCATCAAGCACCGCGCCGACTGGTTTGGGCAATCATAATGGACACTCCGATCAGCGAAAAAGCCATTTTCTTCCGTGAAGAGAACAATCCCCTGTTCGCGATGCTATACGGTCCCGATGAGGATAGTGCTGCATCGAGAGAAACTGACGGCGTTCGGCGGGGCGTCGTTATTTGCGATTCTCTGTTCGAAGAGAAGTTCTGGTGCGAAAGGGTATTTACGAATCTCGGACGGCACCTCGCCGCTAAGGGATTCAGAGTCCTCGTCTTCGATTATTTTGGTTATGGAAACAGCTCGGGTAGCAGCATAGATGTCGCCGTATCCACCCTCGAGCAGGACGTCGATGACGCCTGCGATTTGCTCGTGGATTCCGGCGTCAACCGGCTCACCCTCCTGGGGATACGATGGGGGGCGGCGCTCGCCTGCAGGGCTGCCTCCAGAAGAAACGATGTCGACAGCATATTTTTGATAAATCCCATAGCGAAATGGCAGACCGAATTCATGAAAACACTCCGAGCCAACGTTGCCGGCCAGTATGCGATTTTCAGGAAGGCTGTCCTGACCCGCGAGGGGATTATAAAGGAGCTGACTTCGGGCGGCGATTGCGTTCGCTCCGGCTACCGCATGAATAATATAGACGGCTACTTTTTCTCCCGTGACTTCTACGAACAGCTGCAGGATGTCTCACTTCCCATCGACATTCCCGACCGCGTGAAGTCCCTTACTATCTTTACGATTCCAGCAAAGAAGACAGCCGCTCCGCCGCCAGAAGACAAGCTTGCCGCTGCATTTAGATCTGCCGGCGTTGATTGCGATAGCATCACGTTGAACGAAGACAACGCATTCTGGTTGAACAACCTGATCTTCACATCCGTGACGCCTCACCTTTACCGCGAAATCACCGGCCGTCTGGAAATGCTGGCGGGTAATGGCGCAGCCGCAGCGGGAGTCCAAAGCAAAGAATTCTCCGCTGTTGGTTCCTTCACCAGGGATGGAATTCAAGAAACGGCGGTAAGCTTCATATCCCAAGATGGCCACCGCCTATACGGCGTTTTGTATCTTCCCGACGGCCGGGAAGCGAAGGACTTGGCTTTTGTTTTTTCTCATGGCGGCTTGATTGGTATGAACGGGGCTTTTCGTTTTCACACACGAGCCGCCCGGCGGCTTGCTGCGGCCGGATATCCAAGCTTCTGTTTCGATCCTCACGGCATGGGAAGGGCCCACGGAACTTTTGAAAATAAAGACAGAACGCATTTGTTCCGCGAGATAAATCACGGGATTCTTTCGGATGATGTGGGAACCGCGATTTCATTTCTCAACGACAAAATTGGCAGTAAAAAGGCTGTTTTGTTTGGAGTATGCGGTGGAGCGATAACGAACATTATCTCGCACAGCCGTTTTGATAGCATTCACGCATCGATCCAACTGAGCATACCGGTGATGCTGCCTCGCCTCTCGCATGAAGAAATGCGAATGAGCAGTGAGTACGCCAGGTTCTATCTCGGTATGTACTTGAGAAAAATATTCAATCCTGGCGCTTGGTGGCGTTTCATCACGTTCAAGAGCGATTACACTATGATCTTCAAATCTTTGCAGGTCGCATTGGGAGGTTTCTTCAGGCGATTGGGAATGAAAAAAGCTTCCTCTGCGGGAAAAGCCGCGACGCACGCCCCAAGAGAAAAGGGCGATGAAAGTGTCTCACCCGATGCAAACGCAGGCGCCAGGAAAATCCAAGAAGGACAACGAGGTGAGCGTTCACAATATCAAGGTGGCGAGGCCGGCGTATTTCAGCCTTATCTTCAGGGAGAAGGCGTCAAATTCAACGACGCGTTTATCGATGCGTACAGGCGGATCATCGCGCGCGGGGATCAGATCGTCTTCATTTTTGGAGAAAACGATAATTTCAAATGGGAGTTCAATAACGAGTTCATCGCGAAATTTCCAAAGGATGTCAAGGCGGGTAAGGATCTCATCAGGATCGAGGAAATCAAGCACGCGAACCACATGTACACGCTTCACGAATGGCAGGATGACATAATAAAATATTGTCTGACCTGGGCTGAAAATGTCACTCTCGCAAGGGGCGTTGCTGCGAAAACATCGTGATACCTTCGACCGTGACAGACCCAGGACTAATATTTCCTTTTGAACATCAGCCCTGGTGTCAGGTAGTGCTGGTTTTCACACCCTTCTCGAGGCGCTTCTGCACCATATCAACGATCTTGGGATCGGTCTCTTCTTCCAATCTCGCCAGCGCTTCCGCACGGTCCATATATCCCTTTCTGACGAGATTTGCAAGCTCGTGAACATATGGATGGAAACCGAACTTTTCCTTGTGCACTTTTATGCCCAGGGCGTTGAGAAGACAATTCGTGGAGTTAGGATCCGTGTCATCGGGCTTTTCCCATCCCATAGCGCTTATCTGCTGCATGACGGAATGTTCGTCGTATTCCAGAAAGGCTAGAGGATTGACATTGTACGGGAACTGATCTGCCATCCCAAAGTGCTCTTCCGTCAGGAAGTAGTTGTAGATTTCATCACCGACAACCTGCTTCATGGGTTGGATATACGCGTCTTGCATTTTCTTGATCATTTCCGGGTTGTTACGGAAGATCGATGATTCTATCGGAGCCTGTCCGGGAGACCACCCGTATGTGATAAAGGGAATGCCGCTCTCGATAGCCATCCTCAACGCCACAAATTTTACTATCCCCATACAAGTCGTGCAGATCGAGCTCGCCCGCTCCAGCCCCTTTTTCGAATAAATGTTCTTCTCGGCCGTGTATAGAAACAGCTTGCTCAGAACATCCAACCGCGGCTTGTACAGCACATAATCGACTCCGAGCCCTTCAACGACTTTACGGCTGTTCTCCAGCGCCTGGGGAGATACAAATCCGTTGTCTATAGTTAGGGCGAGTATGGACATGTTGTACGTGTTCCGAAGAACTGCCATCGTATAGGTCGAATCTTTCCCGCCGCTGTACGCCATTAACGCATCATAGCCGCCTTTTCTCCTATGCTTGGCGAGAAGATCGTCGAAACGCTTCCGGTACTTTTCTCGCGACTTGTCCAGGTGTTCCCTGCCTTTATACGCTCGGCAGAAGTTGCACACACCCTCATCATCGAATTTTATGCCGGGAAACGTCTCCGGCAGCACACACCGAGTGCATCGTTTCATATTCGACTACCTTTCTTATTTATCCTGTTCCACCTGGGCCTTTGTCCCAGGCCAATCCTCTATTTCAACCATCTAGTGCTTGTCGGCCTATCTGCGTAGATCCGGAACGGGCGGCATTGATCTCAAGTGCTCCGTTACTTCCCGTTTCCTCTCCAGGTCTTTCCACGCGCGATCCAGCTCTTCCATCCCCAGCCCCAGTGCCTTTGCAGTCTCCTTCTTGTCGATCGAGTTTTCCTGGGCATAAAGGATCATGTCAACCGTGTCGTAAGGCAGGCAGAAATAGAAATCTTTGTCACTAACTTCGAAGCTGTACGTATCCGGGCTGGGCGTTCGAGCAAGAATTTCCTCAGGAACTCCCAGGTGCTTCCCGAGTTGTAATACCTGGTTCTTGTACAGGGGTGTCAGCGGCTCGATGTCCACACCTCCGTCGCCGAATTTGACGAAGAATCCCTGGTCCGTTTCCGATTTGTTCGTTGTTCCACAGACAATGTAGTTGCGCCTCTCCGCTTCGTAATACAGGACCGTCATTCTGGTTCTTTGCTTGATATCGTTGGCAGCCATCATTTCCAAGTAATCGCCGTGGGAAAGCCGGGCAGTAACGACAGAGCCGTCCTTCTTCCGGACCTCCAAGCTGTAGGCATTGATCCTGTCTCTATCCAGCAGATCCTGGGGGAGCGTTAAACGGAACTTGTAATCTCCGCCTGCATCAGGGAAGTACCTCTTGACCACTGCGTCCCTTCTGGCGTAAACGCCGAAACTTTCGAGCATCGGTGTAATTTCGACCGCCGAGTACTCGATCCCTAGAGTTTCCGCCATCTTGCGGCCATACTCTCGGCTTTTGGGGCTGGAATCCCGCTCGGGAAGTAGAACACCGTAGACGCGCGTTGGGCCAACAGCTCTTACAGAAAGTGCTCCGGCCACGGCTGAATCGATGCCACCGCTCAGCCCGATGACGATTCCCCGCTTTCTGAAAAATTTTCTCAGCTGATCGCGTATGAATTCTTCGATCTCGCGAGAAATCTTGTCTGCGTCGATACTCATCACATCCCGACTGAATCTCATTTTTCCTTCCTTTCCATAAAAAGGCGCCGTCCAAGTCTACGATCGTTTCGCGCTGGCCGAAATACGGTCCGTTTCATTCTATTTTCAAGTCCTTCTTGGTAATTTTCCCCGACGAAGTTTTCGGCAGTGAATCGCTTAGTTCCACGTATTTGGGGACCATGAAGTCCTCCAGATTCTTATTACAATAGGCCATTATCTCTTTCACAGCCAGGTCGGAGCCGTCCTTCAGGACGACGTATGCCTTTATCGCTTCACCAAGAACGTCGTCGGGAACTCCGATGACTGCGGCCTCGACAACGTCATCGAGAGCGTACAAGACGCTCTCCACCTCCTTGGGGCTCACTTTCTCTCCGCGGCTCTTTATTATGTCGTCCTTTCGCGACACGAAATAAAGGTATCCTTCTTCATCCATCTTGAACAGATCGCCCGTAAAAAGGACCTGTTCCCAGGGATAGCGGCCGGGTTTTAGCATCTCGGCTGTTTCTTCCGGAAGCTCCCAGTATCCTTTCATCACATTGCCTCCCCGAACGACCAGTTCCCCGATCACTCCCGGTTCCGAAATTACTCTGCCCTCTTCATCGACGAGGTACACCTGCTCGTTCGGCATACCCTTCCCAACCGATGTCGGCTTGCGGTCGAGCTCCTCCGGAGGCATGTATGAGACCCGCTTACACTCCGTCAGTCCATACATCGAATATATTCTGGCGCCCGGGAAAATTTCCTTCAACCCGAGTATGTGCTTTTCGGGGAGAGCAGCCGCTGTGTTCGAAATGTAGCGCATGTGCTCGAAAGATTCAGATTTCAGTTCCTTCATTTGCAGGAGAATTGCGGAGATCGTAGGTACTATCGGAAACCCGGTAACTTTCTCCTTCTTGAGAAGATTGATGACCGCATACGGATATGTAAAAGATCTTTCGAGAATCACAGTTCCCCCAAACTGTGCCGCCATTATAACCTGATAAAGCCCGTAGTCGAATGACAGCGGGAGAACGCTCAGGACAATGTCATCTTCAACGTTCTCGAGGTAGGTCGTGATCGATGTCGATGCCGAAACGATATTCTGGTGCGTCATCATAACACCCTTGGGATTGCCCGTCGTACCCGAGGTGTATATCAAAGCGGCCAGATCGATATCGATCGCTTTGTTGTCGGTGTTGCTCTCTTGCCGCCTGTCGAGCGTTTCCGTCCATTGACGAACCTTGAGAGAGGATCCTGTTTCCAGGGTATTCCTCATTGCTCTCTTTCCAACCATAAAGACGGTTTTTAGCGAAGGGGTATTATCTATCGCTTCCTTGGCATTTTTCAGCTTGTTGTAGTGAGTTATCAAGCCCGCCGCTCGACAGTTGTTGAGTATATATGTGATTTTTTGTGTTTTCGTCGTCGGATTTATTACGAGAAAAGTTGCTCCAGCCTTTAGGATGCCCCATATCGAGATTACCGCTTCAATGCCGTTATCCAGCAGCACGGCCACTCTATCGCTGTACTCGATGCCGCTCTGCCAAAGAGCACTCGCCAGTCGATTTGCAGCTGAGTCCAACTCGCTATAAGTAATGCGTGAATTGCCCGCAACGAGGGCTTCCTTGGCGGGAGACTTTTCTGCGCTTCTTTCTAGGAATTTCTGGACAAGCATCAGGTTTATGAGAAAAAGGAAATAGCGATATCTCCTTTTATGGTCGATTTCACGCTACTTGTTCTTTTCTTTCAATATAGGACGACAGTCTATTCAGCGAATCGAAATTATCGGGGACCAAATCCTCGTCCCTGACGTCTATCCCAAATTCTTCCTCCACGAATGACACGAGTTCGAGCACTCCTGTGGAGTCGATAATCCCGGATTCCAACAACGATTCGTCATCATTAAACGAAGTCTGTGAAGCTCCAAAAAGAAACGTTTCAACAATGAAACTTCTGATCTTCTCTTTCCTATCCAACAGTTCCTCCTTGATCGATTTTCTCTATCTCTATTCAGTATCAGATTATTACAGCTTGCTACCTGCCTGCATATTGCTCTGACACAACTCTATATCTCACGAAACCTATCATACTCGTAATATTTGTAATCGTAATAATACGGCAGCACTTCCAAGGCGTTATTCAAGACAACTCCCAGAATTTCGGCATTAGAATCCAATAGCACGTCTCTCGCTCGCAAAACTACTTCCCTTGGAGTAACGCCGGCGAGCACTACAAAAATCGTCTTTCGTAATATCGCACCTAAGAATAATGTGTCGCTCACCGCCAGAACTGGAGCGCTGTCAACTATTACATAATCATAATAAAATTGGACTTTTTTTATCACATTCGCAACGGTCTCGGACTCGAATAGGCTTGATGGTGTGCCAGTTCTCGCACCAGCCGTTATCACATACAAGTTCTTCTGATGCGTCTTCTTGACAGCTTGCAAAGGATCTTGGGAATCGCTCAAACATTCTTTGAACCCGAATAGATTGTCCAACTTGAATATCTTGTGCATCATCGGTCTCCGCAAATCTGAATCGATTATTAAGACTTTCTTTTTCGTGAACTGGGCGATCGTCAAAGCAAGATGTGAGGCAATCGTGCTTTTTCCTTCTCCTCTGTTCGAGCTGGTGATCAAAAAAGAATTATCGGCAGGGGTGCAATGCTTCTTCAAATTATTGTATATTCGCCTGAATTCGGTAGCAATTGGCGATTCGCTATCATAACTGCTGAAGATGTCCTTGGCGCTCTTGCTGTCTTTCATCAAATTCTCCTACTTAATTTCAGTTTGTGTGCTGGTCATATTCAATGTGTTGCCCTTTGTATTCTTCCCGTAAAAATAGAATCCGGAAACCGCGATGATCATCGCAAATAGAATTATGGAACACCAGATTATAGAGTTCTTGCTTAGGGCAGTCTTCCAAATTGATTTTTTCTCGAAGGTGGGTATGACGCCGAGAACCCTTAATTCGAGCATTCGCTCGATCTCATCGACTCTCTTGAATGATGTGTTGCTGTACTCCGTGAGGACCAGAGAAACGAAACCCAATATTCCGCCGAACATAAGAGATATTATCATTATCTTCCACTTGTTAGGTCTCTCCGGGAAAAGAGGCTCTATTGCTTGCTCGATTACTTCTATAGAGAATCCCAGCTTCATGCTTTCGACGGCTTCGCTTATCTGAGCCGATGTTTTCGCCCGCAGGAAAGAGTTATACAATTCTCTATTCGACTCGACTTCCTTCTCGATCCTGGAGATATCGTTCTCCAATTGCGGGATCAGTTCTAGATTCTTCCGGAATGACACAATAAACGAATTGAGCCTGTTGTATTTTTCCTTGATGCTCTGGAGAACGGCGATCTGAAGAAAATATTCAACGAGCAGGGACCTATGCTCCGCCTTTAAGTTCGGATATAGAGGCCTCAGCAGATCCGATAGATATACTTGTATTTCATTTTCTGCCTCGCGAATCCTTGCATTGTATCCGGCTGCAGCCCTGGTGGGCTCTTCAGCACGCGCGAGCTCATCAATGAGCTCTGCCTCTCTCATGTTTACCAGCTTGTTTTCCAATTCGGAGAGCTGCTGGTCAGCCCAAATCCTTTCGCTGCTCGGAACGAATCCCACGATGTTTATCGCGTTATGCCTTATTTTGTCCGTTGTTTTCTGTTGCTCTGCAATGAGCATGTTGGTTTGTCTCAACAACGCCTCAGCGTCTCTGATGTTCGCATCCGAGACGGGATTTACGCTGAATTTTTGCTGGGCCAGCGCGGTTTTCGTCCTCGAGAGCTCTCTCTCCGATTTCTGCAATTGCTCCTTGTACAGAGCCAGCTGTTCATCACTGAACTCGCTTGCCTCTTGATAGCCACGAAGCTGCTTTTTCTCCTGTTCTTTTATGAATAGATCCGTGACAACCTTGGTTAGGTTATAGCAATCGTTGGGATCCGAGTCTGAACTCGATATCATGAACATCGCAGGCCCCACATCTCTCACATCTATTTTGCCCCTTAGCATGTCCCATAGCTGCCTGTGGACTATTTCGGTGATCGCCATGTGCGGATATTGCTGATGCCGGAGAGATGCACTCTGTATGATCGCTTGATTCTCATCCATTCTGAGCGCCCGGATGACCTCGTCCAGAAACTCGCTGCTATTCAGCTCCGCTCTTATCAGCGCGAGCGTTTCGCGGTCATGCCGTCGTTGTCTCGATCTATCTTGTTGAACATATTTAGCAACGTCATCGCTGAGGAACTCACTGCTCTGCATCAGGATGACCGAGCTCGATTCATATTCTGGAACCAGGAACCGCACACCGATAAAAGTTACGATCCCTGACGCAATGACTGGTACGAGGATGAAGTATTTCTTCCGCCACAGCGTTCTTATGTACTCCGTGATGCTCAGGCCAGCTTCGTTTTTTTTATTTTCCTTCGATATCTTTCGCATCCCTGGTCACCCGGCCGCACGGTCATCATTGTGCGGCAATAATCAAAGCAGCAATACTCACTCCGGCTGTTATGATGCTAAAAATTAACGTACCGCTTTTCATGTTATGAATGAACCTGTTTTTCTCGGGAACGTGGACTGTATCCGACGCCTGGAGAGGGGGATTCGACATGGGATCCCCGTTCTCAAAATACTCCTTGAGGTCCACCTCGATCGTTGTGATGCTGCCATCGCTCTGTTGCCTTATAATTTTGATACGATCCAGCGAGGCTATCTCCGTGGGTCCTCCCGCCAGAAGGATTGCGCTCACGAGATCTTTCCTTCCGTCCAATCTATAAGCTCCGGGATTGAGCACAGCGCCAAAAACACTCACCCCAAAAGGACCCGTATACATTTCGGTGCTCTGAGGAATTATCACGGTATCCCCGCCTTCGAGGTCCGGAAGATTATCTACCGTGCCATACTCCAACGCCTGCTGAACGTTCACTGTGGTGCTCGTCCCGCCCTTGCTTCTGTCTTTGACAATCCGGACGTGGTCCAAAGAAGCCCCTGGCAAGGGACCGCCGGCTTCCCTGATCACTTCCCAAAGATTCGGAGCGGATACGAAGCTGTACCTTCCGGGTGTTTCTACTTGCCCAATGACATACACAACATGGCCGGATGCTTCAACAACAGTAACCTCGACTCTCGTTACGCTTGGATACAGTTCCTTGAGCGCTTGATATATCCTGAGCTCTATCTCAGTCGAAGTAAGACCTGCGACATGGACGTCCCCTATGAGTGGAAGCTCGATGCTGCCGTTGCTTTTCACAACCAGCTCCCGGTTCAGATCGGATCTTTGTGGAACGGCCATATACAGTTTATCCCCAGCTCCCACCCTGTAACCAGTTCCCGGAGCACTAACCTGTGCAAAGGCGCGTATTTGACCAAGCTCCAGAAGGATGACAATAATCGTCAGGAAAGATACAAGCTTTTTGTTCGGCTTCATTTTACCACCTGGCTCCGGTTAGCCTTCTAGAGGCATCAGTAACAAAAACCCCGCGATTCCTCTATGCACACAAGTCCCAATACTCCACGCGTAACTCAATCCGCCTTTCCGTACATCCTATCGATGAACGATACATCCACCTTGTAACTCGTTTATGCCGTTTTGAGACCTACTTCACGATACCACTGAACGGTTCTTTCAAGACCATTCTCGAAATCCACAACGGTGCGATATCCAAGCGCTTCTTCAACGGCACGTATCGACGCCTGGGAATGCTTTACATCTCCTGGTCGGGGAGGCCCGAATTTGGGCTCGATGTTCGAGCCGATGATCATCATGAGCCTCGCATAGAGGTCGTTCAAAGTGAAACGATCGCCGCAAGCAACGTTGTAGACTCCACCGCCCGGACTGTTGGATTCGCAAGCAAGGAGGTTTGCCCGGACAACGTTCTCTACAAATGTGAAATCCCTCGACTGCTCTCCATCACCAAAGATCGTCGGCGGCTCGTTTTGAATCAAAGCCTTTATGAAAATGGGAATAACGGCGCTGTACTGGGAATTCGGGTCTTGCTTCGGGCCGAATACATTGAAATAACGAAGTGATACGGTTGGCAAACCGAACACCCCGCTGTAAACCTGGCAGTACAATTCTCCGGCCAGTTTGGTTACTGCATATGGAGATTTGGGATTGGTTGGCATCGATTCTTCTTTTGGCAATACTTCGCTGTCCCCGTAGACAGATGAAGAAGATGCGTAGACGAAACGCTTCACCGATTCGCCGTTGGCCGCATCGAGCAAGTTCAGCGTGCCTCGAACATTCACTTCGTTACTCGCTTCCGGATTGTCAATGCTCCTCTGCACGGAAGCGAGCGCAGCCTGGTGAAGCACATAATCGACGCCTTTCATCGCGCTCTGAACGGTCGCCTTGTCACGAATATCCCCTTCGATGAGCTCGATATCGCTCATGAAATCCCGGATGTTCTCCTCTCTTCCAGTCGAGAAGTCATCCAGGACTCGAACGGTGTCCCCGCGCTTCAGCAGTTCCTGGGTAATGTTCGAGCCGATGAATCCTGCGCCACCTGTAACTAGAAACGTCGCCATCTATCTCTTCCCGTTTCGATAAGCCTCTCGCAGCAATATCGCCTCACGTGACGGCTATAGCTTAACGATTTTGTCCGATTGATGTCCCTTCATTACGTTCCGTGTATCAACTAATATAGGTATGTTGTCAAGGACCAATTGGTAATCCACTCCCCTATGGCCCGTAATGATGGCTGCGCAGTCGCATTCCGACACCGTCTCGGGCGTGAGCGCGATATGAGCATTTCCGTCTATCTCATCGGGCACGCCTTTTACCAGAGGGTCGTGATACACGACATCGGCACCTCTCAGCCTGAGCAAACGTATGACGTCCAGCGCCGGAGATTCCCGAACGTCATCGATATTTTCTTTATACGACACACCGAGGATCAATATCCGCGAACCGTTGACGCTTTTCTTCGATCGGTTCAATGCATCCGAAATCTTTTGCACGACGTACTCGGGCATTGAACCGTTAATTTGGCCGGCGAGCTCGATGAACCGGGCCTCGAAACCCGCAAGCTTTGCTTTCCAAGACAGATAAAACGGGTCGATTGGAATGCAATGTCCGCCCAGCCCGGGGCCTGGATAGAACGGCATGAATCCGAAAGGTTTCGTTGCCGCTGCTTCGATCACCTCCCACACATCAATTCCCATTTTATTGCACATCAGTGCGATCTCATTGACGAGGCCGATGTTCACGCTGCGAAAAGTGTTCTCGAGCAGTTTAACCGTTTCGGCGGCTTTTGCCGAGCGAACGGGGACCGTGTGCGAGAGCGTGGCGCTATACAGCGCCGACGCCGCTTCCGTGCATTTCGGCGTCACTCCTCCCACAACTTTTGGAATGTTCCGCGTCGTGTACTGCGCATTTCCTGGATCAACCCGCTCGGGAGAGAACGCAAGGTAGAATCCTTCTCCAACCTTCAGTCCGCTTTCTTCGAGCATCGGAAGAATGACCTCTTCGGTGGTGCCCGGATAGGTCGTGCTCTCCAGCACGATCAGCTGCTCCTTATGAATATATTTAGCGATTTCCTCGACGGCGCTCACAATATAGGAAATGTCCGGATCCCTCGTTTTCCGCAACGGCGTGGGAACACAGATATTTACCGTATCTGCCTCGGCGAGAAAGGAGAAATCCGTCGTCGCCCGGAGATTCCCCTCTAGGGCGTTTTTGGAGATGATCTTTGAAGAAACATCCCCGATGTAACTTTGACCGTCGTTGATGCTCTTGACTTTGTTTTCGTCGATATCGATTCCGATCGCTTTGAAACCCGCGTTGGCGAATTCTGCAAGCAGCGGGAGCCCAACGTACCCCAGGCCAATGACGCACAAATACGCCTGCCTGCTCTGGATTTTCTCTACAAGAGTCATGCGGTTCCTTCCTTGAAGCTCTTGAAATTATACACCACTCTTGATGATTACGCTAAAATTTTAATCTGTGGGATCGAGAACCAAGTTCTCAGTGGTACAGACAGCGTCCTTTCCGGACCGCTTGGCTTGATAGAGGGCCTTGTCGGCGCTGGAAATGATCTGTTTCGCGGTACTCCCGTCTTTAGGAAAGCACGCCGTTCCCGCGCTGGCCGTGAGCAGGCCGAGTGTCCTGCCATCGAACGCGTGTTTCCGGATCGCATCCAGAACTCGTCGAGTAACCTTTTTTGCGCCGGAAAGGCTGGTCTGAGGCAGCAGGATTCCAAATTCATCCCCGCCATACTTGCTCACCAAGTCGATATCCCTGCAGGTCGTTCGGATGATCTCGGCGATTTCTTTGAGGGCCTGGCTTCCGCTCAAATGCCCCAAGCGGTCGTTATAATCTTTCAGATTGTCGACGTCCAGCATCACGAACGAGAACACTTGCTTGAACCGCCTGGCGCGCTTGATTTCAGATTCGAGTGAAGACATCAAGAACCGGTAATTATACACATTGGTCAATCCATCCGTAATTGCATCCTGCTCCAGTTTCTGATACAGGATTGCGTTTTCCATGGCAATGGCTGCCTGGTTGGCCAGGATGGTGATGAGATGGATATCCTCCGAAGCATACAGCCCGCCGTCTTCCCTGTGCATCGCGAGGAGAAGCCCGAACATCGACTTCTTGGCCACCAGAGGAGCTGAGATGATGACGCGGCCGGGCTCGCTGTCACCCAGGTACCGGGTCGTCAGATATGGGAGGTCAAAAGCGAGCTCCCCGCCCCTGCGGAATCGCCTTACGTCAGCACCTTCTCGAAGCATCCAGTCCCTCAGGCCTGTTGTTTCCGAGATCTTTTCAATGCTGATGTCCGCACCCGGCCCAGAAGCGCTCGATTTCGAATATTTCACGATTCGATCGCCATCCAGCTCCAACAGGTAAACGCGCTCCGCCTCGAGAACGATGAGCGAGCAGTCGAGGAGCTTCTGGAAAATCATTTTTCGGTCGTTTCCGGCAATGATCAGGCTCGTGATCTCGGAAAGCGTCGAAAACAGAATTTCCTTGTATCTGTCGAACTTATTCATTTTACAGATGCAAGCGTTTTTTATAGCGCAATATATAAGAAATAGATGAGTATAGTATACCCTGACAATCCAGCAAGTCCCATGCCACGAATCACGTTAATATATTGATATTCAAGATGATTAGGTGCGTCTATTCCGATCGCCATCCATTGCGGATGGTTTTTGGACGGATCGGGCTTCGAGGAGGTTTCGTACAGCAGCACGGAGCACGAAAATGGCGGCAATGATGAAGAATCCCGGCACGGCCAGCTTCTCGAGCGTTCCCAGCGTGGTTGTCTGCGTCTCGATGGCGAGATAGCTCTTATAGGACCCCATGATGAGAAAGAAGAACAGCACCAACTGGATCGCTGCGGTGCTGTAGAGGGACGCGGTCTGCTCTTTCCGGCGCTTGGCAGATGAAGCCCACTTCGAGGTGAATTTACCCGATCTCCTGACTCTGCGAGGTCTGATAAGCATGCTACCTACTCCTCATCTTTCTTGATTTCTTCGTAATCCGCGTCTTCGATTTCGTACGGCGACAGCGAGGAGTAATCGGGCTCTTTGTTCAATTTTTCCTTTTTCGGAGCCGGCCCGAAGAGCCTCCTCAACGCCGAGCCCACACCTCGAAATATCGGAAAGAGCAGCCTAAGGAGCAAGAAAAGAAGCAGAATCTGCAGGATAAATTTGAGCAAATTTCCTCCTGTGGTTTTGGAAGAATAACTGGTGCGCCCGGCAGGATTCGAACCTGCGACACCAGGCTCCGGAGGCCTGTGCTCTGTCCAACTGAGCTACGGGCGCACGCTATCTGATGGGCTCTTTCTCCTTTTCTCCAACATTTCCGCAGCAAGAGCAAGCCTTTTCTCGCTGCCTTCCCGGCCTCCGAGCATTCTGGAAATCTCACGGAGCCGGAGTTTGCCGTCCACCGGTGACGCCTGGACGTGCGTCCGCCCCGCACGGCTGATCTTGCTGACGACGATGTGAGTATTGCCGGAAGCGGCGATCTGCGGCATATGCGTGATGCACACGATTTGGTAGCGCTCGCTGAGCGAATGCAGCTCACGGGCGATGACGTCACCGAGATCGGCGCCGACGCCTGCGTCGATTTCATCGAACACCAGCGTACCCGTTTGCGCTCCCGCATGCGTAATTTTCTTCAACGCGAGCGCGATTCGGGATACCTCGCCCGATGACGCGATCTCGCTCACGCCTCCCTCCGCTTCGCCCTTGTTCGTGCGCACGACGAACTCGACCCGGTCAACGCCATGGGGATGGAGCTTCAAAGGACGTCCGCTCATTGCCAAAGGACTGTCGGGATCGACCTCGTGGGAGATCTTCGTCCGAAACGTCGCTCCCGGCATCATCAGTCTTTCCATTTCCCGGGTGACTTTGGCGTCGAGCGTCCTCGCCGCCTTGGCCCGCGAATCACTCAATTTGCGTGCAATTGCCTCGAGCGATCTCACTTTCTGGTCGAGATCCTGATTCAGTTCTCTTCGCTCCTCATCCTCGAAGCTCAGTGCTTCCAGCTCGCGCTCCCACGAGTCGCGGTCTTCGAGAACTTGGTCAATGGACTTACCGTACCGGCGCTCGAGCCCCGCGAGGAATGCGTGCCTCTCCTGCATTTCCTGGAGAGCTGCGGGATCGTGTTCTATATTTCCGAGGTACGAACGAATCTCCCTTGCGCATTCCTTCAGCGTGATTTCGGCGGTCTCCAGCGCTTCGCTGATCACCTCGAATTTGGGGTCCACGGAGCGAATGCGGGAGATCTGCCGGATTGCCTGGGAGACACCGGACACCGCTGAGGAATCGCCTTCGTACAGTGTTTCGCTTGCCGTATTGAGCGCGTCGAGTATGGATTGAACGTTTTCCATGATCCTCAAGGAAGCTTCCAGCGTTTCCTTTTCACCTTTCACAATTCGAGCGCGATCGATTTCTTCGATGCGATGCTCCAGCAGCTCATGCTTTTCCTTCAGTAGTGAAATCCGTTTATCGAAGTCACGAAGGGCCGCTGCAGAGGCGCGCACTCGATCGAGCGCTTCAGCATATCCCGCTCGAAGCTTCTCGTTGCCCGCAACTGCGTCGACATAGGCCACATGATTGTCAGGATCTTTCAGGCGCAGCTGTTCGTTCTGTCCGTGTGGTTCGATGAGCGCAACGCAAACCTCATGAAGTTCCTTTAGTGCGGTCGGCTTGCCTTGGACATGCGCGAAACTCCGGCCGTTCCTTTGGACTTCACGCCGCAGAGTGATGCGATCGTTTTTTATGATCGCCGGAAATAAGTCTTTCGCCTGCGCACGAGGAAAACGAAACACTCCCTCCACGACCGCTGTCTCAGCCCCTTTTCGAATCACGCGAGCAGAGGCTCGTTCCCCAAGCAGCAGGTTGACCGCACTCAGGATCAGCGATTTACCGGCGCCGGTCGAGCCGGTAAGCACGTTGAGACCCGATCTGAAGGTGAGAGTGACGTCTTCGACGACGGCGAGGTTTTTTATGCGAAGTTCGACGAGCATTGTTGTCCCCCACCGGGCCCTTGGCAGCGTTTCCGGGTGTCTCAGAGCTTTTCTCTCAGGAGGGCGAAGAAGTCATAATCTTCCGGAATCACGAGCTTCGTGGAGCGGTCGCTCTTTTTCACCTCGACGTATTGCCCTATGCCGAGGCCGCTGCCCTCCTGGCCGTCGACGGTGACCATGATATCCGTTCTTCCACGGACCACACGGACGATAATCGTTTGTCCGGCATCCAGCACAATCGGCCGGATGCTCAACGAATGCGGGCAGAGGGGAGCGAGAATGATTGCTTGGAGCGTAGGCACCAAGAGGGGCCCGCCGGCCGAGAGAGAATACGCGGTAGAACCCGTTGGAGTTGCGAGAATCACGCCGTCCGCTGCATATTCTCTGAAGAAAGAATTATCCACTTCGGTCCGCAAGGTCACCATTCTCGAGAAACCGGCCCCGTGGACGACCACATCATTTAGTGCACTGAAAGACTGAATCGTTTTAGCGCGATCCATGATCCTGGCGGAGATTCGCATGCGCTCCTGTATTTTGAACCGCCCTTTTTTGATCCACTCGATATTCTCAGATACCCTTCCCTCGGCAAGAAATCCCAGCCTCCCCACTTTTACGCCGAGAATAGGCGCGTCGAGCTGTGAGAATTGCCGCGCTACCTTCAGAATGGTACCGTCTCCGCCTAAAGCAGCTATGAGGTCGCATTCATCGGAGATTCCCACCTTCACCCTCGATCCCCAGTCCTTGAAGGCCGCCGTTTCCTCGTCCATGAACACCTCGATGCCTTCTTCAAGCAGTGCAGGCACGAACTCTCCCAGGAGCGATTGCATCTCTTCCTTTTGAAGGTTTGCGACGACTCCAATTCTTCGAATTGGCCTTTTCCTCATGAGGATGGATCCTTCTTCAAACGGGCGGTTCTAACCGGCGAGCGGTCCGTAGAATTGTTTTCGTGCTTGAACCAGTTCCAGTGTGCTCTTGGCCACGGAATCTGCGGTGAGACCGATATCCTGCCAAAGTTCACCCACGGTGCCATGCTCGATAAATCTATCGGGGATGCCTATGCTGCGCAACCGCGATGTATCGAATCCATGGTGGACGAGATGCTGGAGAACGCTCGAGCCGAAACCTCCGATCAGACTGTTCTCCTCCACAGTGATCAGAGCCGGTTCGCACTGCAGAACTTCATCGAGCAGCTCCGTGTCGAGAGGTTTTATAAACCTCGCGTTCACCACACCAGCGCTAAAGCCCTTCGTACCGAGCAGCCCTGCCGCTTGCTCGCACACAGCCACACTGCTCCCAACGGCTACGAAAACAGCGTCCTTTCCTTCGGAGAGCACCTCGCCCTTTCCAATGGGCAATATCTTCGGCTTCGAATCCAGTGGCACACCTATGCCGCTTCCCCTGGGAAATCTCATGGCAATCGGCCCATTGCTGTAATCGATGAGCGTGCTGACCATATGCTGAAGCTCGTTTTCGTCTTTGGGAGACATGATGACGAGTTTGGGGACGAGCCCGAGGTAGCTGAGGTCGAATGCCCCGTGGTGCGTGGGGCCATCTTCTCCCACCAGCCCCCCTCGATCGAGCACAAAACGTACGGGAAGATTTTGGAGTGCAATATCGTGGACGATTTGGTCGAAAGCCCTTTGGAGAAATGTCGAATAAATAGCGACAACCGGCTTCAATCCTTCCACCGCCAGTCCCCCAGCGAACGTTACCGCGTGCTGTTCGGCGATGCCGACGTCGAAGAACCTGTCAGGGTATATGTCGGCGAAGGCCTGCAAGCCGGTGTTGTCCGGCATTGCTGCTGTAATTGCAATAACGGAGGCGTCTCTCGAGGCGATGTCGAGGATTGTTTTGCCGAAGACTTCCGTATATGCAGGCGCCTTCTTCTTACTCGGCTTGTCGCCCGGTACTTTGTCGAAACTGCTCACACCGTGGCAGCACAATGCATCCTTCTCGGCGAATTCCACGCCTTTGCCTTTCTGGGTCAACACGTGGAGAAGGATCGGTCCGTTTAAATTCTTGATGTCTTTGAGTGTCTCAACGAGAAATTCGACATTATGCCCGTCCACCGGGCCGAAATACCGGAAGCCCAGCTCCTCGAAGATAATGCCGGGCACAATGAGATTCTTGATACTCTCTTTGATGCGCCTGGCAAGCTTCCGCGCTTTCCCTCCAACCTTGGGAATAAGGCCGAGCAGTTCCCACACATCTGCTTCGATGCGATTGTAAATTTTCCCCGATGTAATCATCGTCAGATACTTCGACATCGCACCAACATTCCTGGAGATCGACATTTTGTTGTCGTTCAGGATGATGAGCATGTTCTTCTTGAGAATTCCCGCGTTGTTGATTCCTTCAAAAGCAATGCCGCCCGTGAAGGCGCCGTCACCTATGACCGCGATGATTTTATGATCCTCCCCGGCAATATCCCTCGCCGCTGCCATTCCGAGGGCGGCGCTGATCGCTGTACTGGCGTGCCCGACGCCGAACGTGTCGTAAATACTCTCATCGCGTTTCGGAAATCCGCTGATACCGTCCTTTCGTCTGAGGGTCTCGAACTGTTCCCTCCTGCCGGTGAGCAGCTTATGACCGTACGCCTGATGGCCAACGTCCCACACAATCCTGTCTTTCGGGGCGTCGAATACGTAATGAATCGCCAGCGTCAACTCCACGGCCCCCAAGCTTGCACCGAGATGCCCTCCTGTTTTGGATACCACACGTATGATTTCCTCCCTCATCTCTTGCGCGACTTGCGGGAGCTTCTTTTCTGGAATCTTTTTCAAATCTGCTGGGGAATTGATCCGTTCGAGGAGTTTTGACATGATGATCCCTTACGGTTTGTTCAGAGAATTAAAAAATGATAAGGGCAAATACGACGCCTACGGCCACACCCGAGAGCACATTGATCGGTGAGTAAGACATTCCATGGTTGCGATGATTTGCACGATCCATCTTTCTCTTCCGGATCCGTTCCACGATGATTTGCATGACTTCTGCCTGTCTGGAAGCGGCATTTTTCACGTTCATCGTATCGACGCATATCAGAATCGTCATACTCAAGACCAGTGCAAAGGGCAGCGCCCCAAAACCATCCTTGAACCCTACCGCCATGCCCAGGGCGGACAACGCCGCTGCGTGCATGTTGGGGCTGCCATCTGCCTGGACGAAACGCCTATAGTTTACCTTCTTTTCCACCAATAGAAAAGAGAGGACTTTTATGGCCTGGGCGATCGTGCCTGCGAAAATAGCCACGAGAAACGGCTTGTTCTGAAGGACTTCGATCATTGATGTCTTCTGCCTGGCTCCGCAAATTTTGATGCATCGAGTAACCTTCGCCCCTCTGCTCAAGGCATCATGTCATTAAGCACTTGCGGTTGCCGGTGCGTCTCGATCGCCCCTCTGCTCATGGTCCTCGCGCGCGTCTAACGTTGTAGCGCGCTGCGGAAATCGCCTCGCGGCGATCGAGACGCACCCGTTATTTATATTCACTGCATCGCATAAAATACTACCGTCAACCTCACATGATACCGATCAGGCGGCACGGTTCAAAATAAACTCCATCATCTCGGTAAGCAACGGGGATTTCCCCAGGCCCGCCAGATCTCTTTCCGCTTCTTGGATCAGAGCAGCGGCGCGGACCTTCGCATCCGTGATTCCCAGCACGGAGGGATAGGTGAGTTTTCCGCTCTCAACGTCCTTGCCGGGCGTCTTACCCAATGTTACCGCGTCCGTCTGGATATCGAGGATGTCATCGACAATCTGAAACGCCTGGCCGGCCCGCATCCCTATCCCCGTCACTTGCGCCCGGATTTTCGAATCCGCATCCGCGCATATGGCGCCGGCTTCCATCGAAGCTGCGATCAGCTTCGCAGTTTTGTGCCTGTGAATTTTCTCCACGAGCTGAAGGTTCTCCTCCGGATCATCTCGGCGTTTTCCCTCGGCGAGGATATCCAGCGCTTGGCCGGTGATGAGTCCGTCCGCCCCTCCAGCGCGGGCAATCACCCGGAAGACTTCGAGCACCGTTACATCGGGCACGTCCCATCTCTCGCCGAGTGACGCAATGATTTCAAAACACAAGGTCAGGAGCGCATCTCCCGTGAGAACGGCCATCGCTTCCCCAAATTTCTTGTGGCAACTCGGCTTGCCGCGCCGAACGGCATCATCGTCCATACAGGGAAGATCGTCGTGTACCAGGGAGTACGCATGCATGCATTCGATTGCGCAGGCCGCATCCAGGCAAGGATCTCGTCGCTCGCCGTTCAATAGATCGTGCGTCCACAGGCACAGCATCGCACGAAGCCGCTTCCCGCCATTGAGCAAGCAATACGTAACGGATTCGTTGATCCCCGGCGATCCCTGCACGAACTCACCAATGAGTTCCTCGCATCTTCTGTTTATTCTACCCCGCTCGGTGCTGACGGTTTCGAGAAAGGTGGCGCTCTGACTCTTAGAACTCATCCGTCACATCCTTTTCCGTGATCTGCCCTTCTTTTTCTTCGACGAGCTCGCGGATTCTTCCCTCCGCTTTATCGAGGAACTCGCGACACTCTTTACCCAACACCAATCCCTCCTCGAACTTCTTGAGGGATTCTTCCAGCGTGAAATCGCCCTTCTCGAGCTCCGCGACGATCTTCTCCAGCCTCGCCAGAGCTTCTTCGAAGCTCAACTTACCCTTTGCCATCGATCCTCTCCTTGACCTCGGTGCGCAGCGCTCCATCATGGAATGTCACGCGCATGTCCTTCAGCTGCGCTCCGGCCGCAGCCGACCGCACGATAGCATCGGAGACCATGTCCGAACAAACGGCAAATCCCCTTGCCAGGATCGCCCGCGGATCGAGGGCTTCGAGCCTGGTAAGCTCTCTGGCAAGGGCGGTCGAGCGCTTCTCTACCGCTTCCCTCGCGCCGCGCTGAAGCTTTTCCATGGAAAAATCCAATGCTTGCATGGCCCCCTCGATTCTACCCCTCACCCGACCCAATGCATAGCTTCTAAGGAGTTCACGGAGACGGCCGGATCTCAGCTCAATGCGGTTCTGCATCGATTGTACCAACTGTTCTGTCATGGCGTCCAGCTTCGCCCCGACCTCGGTAATCAGCGGAACGGCGATTTCCCCCGCCATAGTGGGAGTTGCCGCCCGCACATCCGCTACGAAGTCGGTGATTGTGAAATCCGTCTCATGCCCCACGGCGCTGATAACGCGAACGGAACAGGCATACACCGCCCTGGCCACGGCCTCCTCGTTGAATGCCCATAAATCTTCGAGGCTTCCCCCGCCCCGCCCCAAAACCACCAGGTCCAAATCTTCGACCTGCTGAACCAGCTCGAGCGCCCGGATGATCTCGGGGGCCGCTTGGACTCCTTGCACGTGAACCGGGAAAACAAAAATATCGACACACGGCCAACGGCGTTTGAGCGTCGAGACGATGTCCCGGATCGCCGCTCCGGTACGTGACGTGATAACGGCAATGCGGAATGGAAACGCGGGCAGGGATTGCTTGTGCTCCGGCGCGAACAAGCCTTCCTTTTCGAGCTTTTCACACAGCGCCCGAAAAGCGATCTCCAATTCTCCCACCCCGACTTTTCGTATCGAGTGGGCGACGAGCTGGTACTGCCCGTAAGGTTCGTACACGGTAAGCCGGCCCGTGGCGATGACCTTGATTCCATCTTCCGGTGTAGTATCCAACGTTTCCGCATCGCCCCGGAAGCAAACGGCACGTAGCTGCGATGCAGCGTCTTTCAACGTAAAGTACAAATGTCCCGATGTGTGTTTCTTGAAGTTCGAGATCTCACCGAGCACGGCGACTTCCGGAAAAGACTCTTCCAGCAAAAGCCTCACTTGCGCGTTGAGATCCGAAACGGTAAGAAAATCTTTTTCAACGAACGGCATTTGGGGATGCTACCTGGAGAGAGTACGCCTTCAGAGTACTTGCCATGAGCATTGCAACGGTCATCGGGCCCACGCCACCCGGAACAGGCGTGATGTGTGACACTTTGGGAGCAACGGATTCGAAATCGACGTCACCCACCAATCGGTAACCTTTCTTTTTGGATGGATCCGGTACCCGGTTGATGCCAACATCCACCACCACGGCGCCTTCTTTCACCATGTCACCCGTTACGAGCCCGGGCTTTCCCATTGCGGCCACGAGAATATCAGCCGAAGCGGCATGTTCACCGAGGTTTTTGGTCCTGCTGTGGCAGATCGAGACGGTGGCATCGCCGCCCTCGCCTTTCAATGCGAAAAGGAGCGCCAGAGGTTTGCCCACGACAATGCTTCTGCCCAAGACCACCACGCGTTTTCCGGCAATGTCGATTCGGTTGCGAACCAGAAGCTCGCGAATACCGAGAGGCGTGCAGGGAACGAATCTGGGCTGCCCCGAAACGAGAAGTCCAAGATTTTCCGGATGGAAACCATCGACGTCCTTGATTGGCTCGATGGTGCGAATCGCTTCATCCGGATCAAGGTGCTGGGGAAGCGGCAGCTGGAGAAGGAGTCCGTGGACCGATTGATCGTCGTTCAATTTGCGTAGAGTCTTTAAAAGCTCTGCTTGCCGGATTCCCTCCTCTAGATGAACGTGTTGGGAATCGAATCCACACTCCTCGCAAGAACGGACTTTGGAACGAATGTACACGCTCGATGCGGGATCTTCACCCACCTGAACCACGGCCAGTGCCGGCCGCGCACCCTCCGGCACCGAATCCTTGACTTCCTGTTTGATCGTGGCTGCGAGGGCTTTGCCATCCAATAATTCCACTCAAGCCTCCTGCTTCAGTTGCAAATGCTCGAACTCAACGAGTTTCCCGGTCGTTGGGTCGATGTCTGCAATCACCAGGTCACACCTTATATCCCCTCTCGCAACCTGGAACTTGCAGGGCCGCATTTCCATGAACCTCTGCAATACCGCTTTTTTATCGACGCCCAATATCGAGTCGTAAGCCCCACTCATCCCAACATCCGTGACATATCCAGTACCTCGAGGAAAAACACGGCAGTCTTTCGTCGGAACGTGCGTATGCGTCCCAATTACCAGCGATGCCCTTCCGTCGAGATACCAGCCCATTGCAACCTTCTCGCTCGTTGCCTCACCGTGGACGTCGACAATGGTTATCCTGCTCTTTTCACCGATTTCTGAAAGCACTCTATCAACGGTTCGAAACGGACAGTCGATCGGAGGCATGAACACTCTTCCCTGCACGTTGATCACGGCGATAGGGTGCCCCGTCACCTCCACGATCCGCCAGCCCGTTCCGGGTGAAGCGCCGGGATAATTGGCCGGACGTATGATGTTGGCGCGCTCATCCAGCATGGGAACGCCTTCTCTGTTGTCCCAAACGTGATTGCCGCTCGTAAAGAAGTCGACGCCCGCAGCCTGGAGCTCATCGATCGCTTTCGGAACGATTCCAAAACCGCCCGCGACATTCTCTACGTTGGCTATGGTGAAATCGATCTTGCGTTGTTTTTTGAGAGGGGAGAACAATTCGGCGACTGCCCGCCTTCCGGATTTTCCCACAACGTCACCGATGAACGCGATTCTCAATCAAAACACCTCAGCGCTGGTTCGACATTCGCCTCGTCGAGCTACTTCGCATACCCCACAGCTCTCATTTCCCGAATGACAACAACTTTGATCTGACCCGGATATTCCAGCTCTTTCTCGACTTTTCTGGATACCTCGTGGGCGAGGTTTGCCGCGGCGTCGTCATCGAGCCTCTTGTGACTGACCAGGATCCTGATTTCCCTTCCCGCCTGTATCGCGTAAGCCTTTTCCACGCCATCGAACCCGTCGGCGATCTCCTCGAGCTTGGTCAGGCGTTTGACGTACGTTTCGAGCGTTTCTCTTCGGGCTCCCGGTCTCGCGCCGCTAATGGCATCGGCAGCGCCAACGATCGGAGTGTACAGCGAAAGCGCTTCCACGTCTCCGTGGTGACCGCCGATGGCGTTGACAACGATATCGCCCTCACCATGACGCTTCGCCATCTCCGCGCCTATCTCGGTGTGCGTGCCTTCCACTTCATGGGCTACCGCTTTACCGATGTCGTGGAGCAGTCCCATTCGCTTGGCCAGCGGCTGGTCGAGTTTGAGTTCTGCGGCGATCATACCGCTCAAGTATGCAACTTCGATGGAGTGACTCAGGCAGTTCTGTCCGTAACTCGTTCTGTAGCGCAGCCGGCCCAGCAGTTTGAGCAGTTCGGGATTGATGCCATGGATGCCGAGATCGATGCATGTCTGTTCTCCGATCTCACGAACCTTTTCCTCGATCTCGGTTCGGGTTTTCTCGACAATCTCCTCTATTCTACCGGGGTGAATCCTCCCATCCTGCACGAGCTTCTGAAGGGACAGCCGTGCAACTTCCCGCCGGACCGGATCGAATCCGGAGAGGATCACCGCTTCCGGAGTGTCGTCGATGATTACATCCACCCCGGTGGCGGTCTCGAACGCGCGGATGTTTCTACCTTCCCTTCCGATGATCCGGCCTTTCATCTCATCGGACGGCAGGTCAACGACTGAAACGGTGGTTTCCACGCTGTGTTCAGCGGCATACCGTTGAATGGCCATCGTTATGATTTTCGTCGCCTCTTTCTGAGCCGTGAACTCCGCTTCGTCACGAATCTCCTTGATCCGCTTCGATGCCTCCATTCTCGCCTCGCTCTCGAGGTTTTTCATGAGTATTCTTTTGGCTTCTTCCTTGTTCATGCCGGCTATCTTTTCGAGCCGTACGTTTTGTTCGGCAATAATGCGGCTGGCATCGGCGATCTTCGAGTCGAGCGTTCGCTGTTTGCTTTCGATGGCGGCGCTTTTCTCGTTCAGTGAAGCGTCCTTTTTCTCCAGCAGATCCAGTTTGCGGGCGAGATTGCTATCCTTATCCATGAGCTTCGCTTCGAGCTTCTTGAGCTTCTCCTGTGTCATCTTCGTTTCATCCTCGAAGCGCTGCTTCATTTGGAAATAGGCATCTTTTGCCTCGACACCAGCGCCCTTCCGCACGTTTTCCGCTTCTTTCTGGGCGTCTGCGATAATCGACTCGGCGAGCTGTCTGGCGTTCATCAGCCTCCCAGCAGCGACACGCCGGTTGATCAGCATTCCGACGAGGAAGCCGATAAAGGTCGCGGCGGCGCCGATAACGATGTATATCCAATAGCCAGTCATCGCTGGTCCCCCTGTTCGGTTATCATCCGAGCACATCAATTCGACGGAGCCCAAGGCTCATCGAATGCGCCTAAGAGAGTATGGAGCTGGAGATGAATGGGAACTTCGTGGGAGGAAATAGGAAATTCCCCACGCATTGCCGTGAGCAAGGGAACTCTTGAACCTTTCGGTTCAAGTGGATGCCCTCATGACGAGCTCAGCCTTCCACGTTTAAGAGGCATGACATCCCCCGCCAGATTTGGGCTTCCTTCATGAAAGTGTTGGCTCAATAATCGCCCTTAACATCACGAACACGGTGGGGAATCTGTTTAAAGTATAACAAATCTGCTTAAAAGCGATCAAGCTTTTTCCATGTCGCAATGTTATTCTTGATTTATCCTCCGGCTAGCGAATTCTTTTCGAGTATCTCGATGAGGTCATCGGCTTTGCGTTCGATCGATGAAAAGGTTTCTGACATCTTCTGTCTTTCCTGAAACAGCTCATCAGCTATGTTCAATGCCGCCAGGATAGCAATTTTGTCGTGAGAAGCCAGGGATGAATTCTTCGAAAGTTCCCTCATCTTTTCATCGACATATTCCGCTACCTTAATGATGTAGTTTTTGTCAGCAAACCCTTTGATTTTGTACTCCCGTCCCATAATATGAACGGTTGTTGCCTTCATCTCATCCATCAGGACTCCCAGAACATCGTCGGCCGAAGTCTAAATCTGCCAACACGTTAGATCGGTTGCCCTACAGCTATATTTGAAGTTCTCCGAACTTCTCCAGCATGCGATCTATTCGCTTCTTGATTTCTTCGTTGGAACCGTACTGAGCGGATAGCTTTTCCCGCGCAGTCTTCAATCGTACAATCTGTTGCGAAAGCTCGTTCGCGTGCTTTCTCAACCGTATGACTTCCTCCTCCAATTCTTGATTTTTGTGTTGAAGTGCTTTAGCTCGAGCTTCCATCCGGCTTACTCGATCAACAGTTTGATGGATCTTCTCTTCGAGCAGATGGAATTTCTCGAGATTATGCATATCTTCCTCGCTTCGCATCAAGATCGCAGGGTCACGTTCAATTCGCGCTCGAGTTTGGATAGCATTTTATCGATAATCCCGTCAATCTCTTCGTCGGTAAGTGTTCGCTCCCTCGACCGGAACTGCAGGCGCACACCATACGCCGTGCTTCCTTTGGGGATGTTTTTGCCCCGGTAGACATCGAACACTTGAAGCGATTCTAGCAATCCCCCGCCCTGACTGACCAGCGCTTTTTCGATTTTTTGGAAATCTACATTCTCGCCGGCTACCAGTGACAAATCCCTTTTGGATACCGGATATTCCGGCAATGCACTGTAACCCTTCACTAAGGATCGCTGGCCGTAGAACTCAGCAAGGTCGACGGCCGCGTACCAAACGGGTTGATCAAAGTCATATCTCTCGGCCACCGGGCCGGGCACGATTCCGCCCTCGATCACCGTTTCTTCATTGAGCTTATAGAAAAATTGGCCGGCAGTTCTGTCGAAATCATATCGGAAATCATCACGGATGTCAACGCCAAATACCTGGGCTACGATCTCTATTTCTCTTTTAATATCAAAGAGATCCGTAGCTTTCTTCGAGCTTTGCCAGAAGTCTGCATCGTCTGGATTTGTCATCACGATACCCAGCATCAACGTCTCATATGGAAGGCCTTTCAAGCCCCCAGGGCAGCTGAATGTTTTGCCGATTTCAAAGATGTTCACCCGGCGAATGCCGTAGTCCATGTTTCTGCGGACCACATCGACCATCCCCGGGATGAGGCTCGACCGCATGTATCCCTGCTTGACGTTCAACGGATTGCGAACCTTGACCCGGCTGCGTTTCACGTCGCCTTCGGTCCATCCCCACAACGCATCCTCGCTTCCGTCGGTGAAGCTGCTGGTGATCACTTCTGTGGCTCCTCGTGCACAAAGATGATCGGCAACGTCTTCGACGAAGCGATCGAAAGGAGCGCGGACCGCATACGCCGTACATCTGAAATTCCATCCCAAGCCAATCCGGTCGTAACCATATAGCCTCGCAACCTCTTCTATGAGATCGGCTTCCTCTTTAACATCCAATCGGTAGGAAGGCGGTTCCACGGTCGCACTCTTTTCCGAAGAACTCACGATGCGAAAGCCCAACCTCTCGAGATATTCGACGATTTGTTCGGTGGATATGTCCACGCCGAGCAGCCGCGCATTGTTCGCACGGCGGATCTCAATGGTCATTGGCCGGTATTTTTGCTCGTAGGCATCCACGACTTCTCCGGGCGTGCCTCCGGCAATCTCAGTGATGAGCTCGCATGCCCTGTCGGAAGCCGCCCTGCATATTTCCCTGTCCGACCCTCTCTCGAAACGATACGACGCCTCCGTCGAGAGGTTGATGGACTTCCGTGTCCGCCGGACGAGCGTCGCCGAAAAGCATGCGCTCTCGATAAGGATATCAGTGGTCTCTTCCGTCACGGAGGACTCGATGCCACCGATCACGCCGGCAATGGCGACCGGCTCGCGAGAATCTGCTATAATGAGATGCCCTTCATCGAGCTCGTACCGCTCGCCGTTCAATGCGAGAAGGTGCTCCCCTCTCTCTCCTCTGCGTACAATGATCTTGCCGCCTCTGAGCCTGTTGAAATCGAAGGCATGGAGCGGTTGGCCGGTTTCCATCATGACATAATTGGTTGCATCGACGACATTGTTTACGCTGTTCACGCCAACCGCCTCGAGAGAGGAAACGAGCCATGCAGGAGATGGCCCGACCTTTACGCCACGAACCATCCTTGCCACGTACCTCGGGCAATCCTCCCCATTCTGGATGGCTATCTCTACTGCGGATTTGGCTCGTGCAGGGACTTCTTCGTAGGGCAGCTCGAGCGGAACTCGGTAGAGGGCGGCGACCTCACGAGCGATCCCGACGTGCGAGAGCAGATCCGGCCGGTTCGGCGTGACCTCGATTTCGAGGACCTCATCAGGTGGCGGGAGCGCGTCTTCCAGGGACGATCCGGGCGCGTATTCACCATCGAGCACCATGATCCCGGCGGCATCTTCGCCCAGCCCGAGCTCTTTTTCCGAGCAGATCATCCCATTGGACACCACTCCGCGGATCTTTGTTTTTCGTATCTTCGTTCCGTCGGGCAGATGCGTTCCGTCGAGCGCGACCGGTACGAAATGGCCGGCCTCGACGTTCGTCGCCCCGCAGACGATCTCCCGTTTGTCGTTCTCTCCAACTTGGACCGTGCAAAGCCTCAACCGGTCGGCGTTGGGGTGCTGCACCACACTGAGCACATGGCCGATGATGATTCCTTCAGGAACGGAGCCAACTCGCGTGTGATGCTCGACGTTGTCCCCGAACATCGTGAGATCATCGATCAACGTCTTCGTATCGACCGGGATATGCACGTAACTATTCAGCCAATTCAGACTGATCAGCATCATTAGCTCCGGCTGTTAAAACTGATAGAGGAACCTCAAGTCGTCCGCCAAGAACAGGCGGATGTCGGAAATGCCGTACATGAGCATGGCGAGCCGATCCACACCCATCCCGAAAGCAAATCCTGAATAAACGTCCGGATCGTAGCCGACAGCACGAAAAACACTCGGGTGTACCATACCGGCGCCCATGACCTCGATCCAGCCCGTTTGCTTACATATCTGGCACCCTTTGCCGAGGCATCCGAAACAGGTCATGGCAACGTCCACACCCGGCTCGACGAAAGGAAAGAAATCCGGGCGGAACCGGATTTGCGTTTGCGGACCGAACAGCTGCTGGACAAAAATCTCCACCTCTTTTTTCAGGTCGGCGAGAGAGACGTCCGTATCCACATAGAGTCCTTCGACCTGGTAGAATTCCGCCGCGTGCGATGGATCGATGCTTTCGTTCCGGTAGACCTTCCCGGGAGCGATGATTTTCAGCGGGGGTGTGTGCGATTCCATATAGCGAATCTGGACGGGGGAGGTGTGCGTCCGGAGCAGAATATCGTCGGTCACGTAAAACGTGTCCTGGGTATCCCTCGAGGGATGCTCCTCGGGAAAATTCAGGGCCTGGAAGTTGTAGTACTCGAGCTCAACGTCCGGTCCTTCTGCCAGGCTGTAGCCCATACCATAAAAGATCTCCTTCATCCGGCGAAGAACCATGGAGATCACGTGCCGGTGTCCCCGAATGCCGTCATGTGCCGGTAACGTCGGATCGTGCGGCGGCTGATACAGCTCATTCGCCTCGCCGGCGCGAGAGAGTTCTTCCGCTTTTGCGGCAAGCTGCTCCTCCAAAAAATCTTTCAACCGATTGCAGGCCGCGCCGAGGCGCGGACGTTCTCTTGGGGGGGCGTCTTTGATGCTTCTCAGGAGGAGCGTGATTTGGCCTTTCCGGCCGAGGTATTTGACGCGGACCGCTTGGAGATCATCGCGGCGCTCGCAACGATTGATTTCCCAACGAATTTTGCTTTCCAGTTTTTCGATGTTTTCGACGTCCATCGAGGGATTACCCTGCCGCCTCGCCCGCCGACCGCGCGAGTTCAGCCAGCTGCTTGAAACCCTCGCTGTCGTTCACTGCCATTTCCGCGAGCATTTTGCGGTTGATATCCACATCGGCCTTCTTCAAGCCGCTGATGAAACGGTTGTACGATAGTCCATTGAGCCGCGCCGCAGCGTTGATCCTGGCAATCCACAGCTTGCGGAAATCCCTCTTTCGCTGGCGTCGATCCCTGTATGCATAGGTGAGCGAGCGTTCGAAGGACTCCTTGGCCGTCCGGTAGAGCTTGCTCCTTCCACCGTAATAGCCCTTGGCCGCCTTGATGTATTTCTTTCGCCTCTGTCTGCTTGCGACGCTGTGTTTTGTCCGCGGCATAGCTCTAACCTCCTTGCGCGCAATGCGCCTGATTTTCTATGTCGGTGATCACTTATTATTTCGTTGAGAGTCGTTCGAAGAAACAGCTGGCTTCCGGTGGCTATACCCCCAGCATTCGCCTGACACGCTTCCTGTCGGTTGCGTTTACTACGGCCGGCTTACCGAGGTTTCTTTTCCGCTTTCGTGTCTTCTTTGCTAGATTGTGGCTCTTAAAAGCACGGTTGCGCATGATTTTGCCGCCGCCGCTTATTTTCAATCGCTTCCTTGCTGCTCTATTCGTCTTGAGTTTCGGCATCCTGACCTTCTTTCACATCCGGTGGATTCTCCGCCTCCTGTTGCTGTACCCTGGCCTCGGGCCTGGAAGGTGTCGGCCTCATGAACATTACCATGAGCCTTCCCTCGAATCTTGCCGGACGCTCCACCTCTCCAAGTTCGGCAAGTTCTTGCTCGAGGCGGGAAAGCATCCGCTCACCGAGTTCTTTATGATCCAGCTCGCGGCCGCGGAAAACGACGGTGAATTTGACCTTATTATGCTTCTTTAGAAATTCCTCTGCGTGACGTTTCTTGAACTGATAATCGTGCTCTTCGGTTTTGGGCCTGAATTTGATTTCTTTTACATGGATAACATGCTGTTTCTTCTTGGATTCCTTTAGCTTTTTGCTTCTCTCGTACTTGTATTTGCCATAGTCCATGATCCGGCAGACGGGCGGCCTGGCTGTCGGGGATACCTCGACCAGATCGAGCCCCCTATCTTCTGCGATCCCCAGCGCCTCCGATGTGGGCATTACGCCCAGCTGCTCGCCGTCAGCATCTATCACCCGAACTTCGGATATTCTGATCTGCCGGTTGACCCGGATTCGCTCGCTTCTGCTAATAGGCGTTCACCTCCTGTTAGATCCCATAAAAAAAACGGATGGCAGGCATCCGTCCGCAAAACGACCATTGTCGTACGTTGAAAACCTTGCCGATCACAATCGATGGAAGGTGAGGGAACGGTCCCTGCTTGATTCGTTATAATTTGGCGATATATTAACGCTTCGAGCGGACTTCGTCAACAATTTCCCCGATGAAGTCCCCAAGTTTTCGTCTCCCCAAATCACCCCGCCCATGCGCCCTCACCGCCACCTCCCCCGTCTCGGCTTCCTTGCCCCCGACGACCAGCATATATGGGATCTTCTGGAGCTCGGCTTCCCGGATCCGGTATCCGATTTTCTCGTCCCTTTCGTCCATTTCCGCTCGCACGCCCCGCTCGATGAGTGCCTCCAAGACGCTCTTGCCGTACGGCGCGCGCTCGGAAGTTACCGGGAGGATCCTGCACTGAACTGGAGCCAGCCACAACGGGAACGCACCGGCATAGTGCTCGGTGAGAATCCCGACGAAGCGTTCGACCGATCCCAACAGCGCACGGTGCACCATCACGACGAGCTTTCGCTCGCCATCCCGGTCGACGTAGTTAATGTTGAAACGCTTGGGGAGGTTGAAATCGAACTGAATGGTGGTCAGCTGCCAGGGCCGCCCAATGGCGTCGATGACCTTGATATCGATTTTTGGGCCGTAGAAGACCGCTTCCCCCTCCATGAGCGTAAACGGAAATCCCTTTCGCCGGATGGAAGATTCGAGGGCCTTTTCCGCCGCGTCCCACTCATCGGGTTCGCCTGCGTACTTCTCCTGCTTTTTCGGATCCCTGACGCTCAGCTCGATTTTGAACTCGTCAAACCCATAGTCGGCCATAATCTCGAGGGCGAAGTCGAGGCTGGCGTCCACCTCTGCGGAGAGCTGCTCTGGCGTACAGAAGATATGAGCATCATCTTGTGTAAAACCGCGGACCCTCAGGAGCCCGTGAAGCGTACCGGACAGCTCTCGCCGGTAGACGGTGCCCATCTCGGCGAACCTAACGGGCAGGTCTCGATAGCTATGCAGCTTCCGCTGATAAATCAAAATGTGACCCGGGCAGTTCATGGGTTTCAGCACGTAGTCCTGCCCCTCCACCTCCATGGTGTACATATTGTCGCTGTAATAGTCGAAGTGCCCGGATGTGCTCCACAGTTCGGCTCTGGCAATATGAGGCGTCAGAACCAACTCGTAGCCTTTTTCCAGCAGCTTCTCTTTCAAATACTGCTCTATCGTCTCACGCAGTATCGATCCCTTCGGGTTCCAAAACACGAGCCCTCCGCCTGCCTCCTCCCGCACTTCGAATAGATCGAGAATCTTGCCCAGCTTCCGGTGATCGCGTTTCTCTGCCTCTGCAAGACGCTTGAGATGCTCATCGAGATCTTTCTTCTTGTAAAACGCCGTCCCGTATATTCTCTGGAGCATCGGCTTCGAGGAATCGCCGCGCCAGTAGGCGCCGGCCGAAGAGAGCACTTTGAAATGCTTGATCCATTTCGTGCTGTCGAGATGCGGGCCCGCGCACAGATCCAGGAAATTCCCCATGCGATAGACGGACACATCGCTGTCGGGAATCTCATCGATCAGTTCCAGCTTGTACGCTTCCCCTTCCGCCGCGAAGTAGTCTTTCGCTTTTTCCTTGCTCCACACTTCCCTCGAGAAATCCATCCGGGTTTTGAGAAAGTCCCGCATGGCAGATTCGATCCGCTCCAGGTCTTCCGGAGTGAACGGCTTTTCCACATCGAAGTCGTAGTAAAACCCATCCTGGATCGAAGGGCCTATGGCGAGCTTCGCGTTTGGAAACAGCGTTTTCACCGCGTGCGCCAACAGGTGGGACGTGCTGTGCCTGAGGACGTCGAGGCTCGGCGGATCCGATTCGCGGAGCACCTTGAACGATCCCTCGCCGCTGATCCGCTGATGGAAATCGACAACATGGTTGTCAAATTCCGCCGCAATAGCGGTTTTGAGCCAGTTGTCACCGAGGGATGCAACGACTTCGCGGACTTCTACCGACTCACCATCGTAGCGCTGTTTGGAACCATCTGGCAGTGTGATTTCAACCATGTTCAATAATTTGCTGCAAATGCGCGCCCGTCGTTCCCCACAAATACCCTCTATTAAGTCCCTGAAAATGCCCGTTCGTCAATCTCTATAAATGTACTGCAATATTCCTTCGCAAACGCGCGCTAGTCGCTCTCCACAGATACCATCTGGTATTCCCTCTCAAATGCGCATAGGTCAATTCTCTGCAAAGGCACTCGAAAAAAATGGTGGGCGATACTGGACTTGAACCAGTGACCTCCTGCGTGTCGAGCAGGCACTCTAGCCAGCTGAGCTAATCGCCCACACCAAACATGTTGGGTGTATACAACGAATTATCCGCTTTTTCCAAGGCGGGTCAAGCTAAAAACAGCCAGGGGGAATCACGTTTCCCCCCGGCTGGCGGGTGGGGCTTTTCGCCGCGTGGATTATTTCTTGTCATTGTCGAGGATTTCGTAGTCCGCATCAACGACATCCGAATCTTCACCGCCCGGGGAAGCGCCCGCCGCTTTCTCTTTCGCCTGCGATTCGCCGGCTCCCGGATCTGCCCCGGTTCCTGCGGATTGGGCGCCGCTCTGGGCCGATGCGGCCTGGTACATCCGCTGTGCAACTTCCTGCCACACGGCGTTGAGCTTCTGCGTTGCATTCTTGATCGTGCTCGTGCTGTCCGTCTTCAGCGCATTCCGGATCTCTTCGATGCCGTCCTCGAGCTTTTTCTTATCGCCCGGATCGAGTTTGTCGCCGTACTCCTTCATATTTTTTTCGGTCTGATAGATCATGGAGTCCGCCTCGTTGCGGGCATCGACATGTTCCCTCTTTTTCTTGTCCTCATCCTTGAGGTGTTCGGCATCCTGGACCATTCGATCGATTTCAGCCTCGCTGAGTCCACCCGACGCTTTGATGATGATCTTCTGCTCCTTGCCCGTCGCCTTATCTTTGGCCGAGACATTCAGAATGCCATCCGCATCGATGTCGAACGTGACTTCGATCTGGGGAATGCCGCGGGGTGCCGGAGGGATACCGGCCAGCTGAAATCTCCCGATCGTCTTGCAATCCACGGCCATCTCGCGCTCGCCCTGGAGCACGTTGATGTCCACAGCCGTTTGACCGTCGGCCGCCGTGGAAAAGATTTCACCCTTCTTCGTCGGAATCGTCGTGTTTCGAGCGATCAGCTTGGTGCTGATCCCGCCGAGCGTTTCGATACCCAGCGAGAGCGGCGTGACATCCAGAAGGAGAACGTCGCGCACCTCGCCACCGAGGACGCCCGCTTGAATCGCGGCTCCGACGGCAACGACTTCATCCGGGTTGATCCCTTTGTGGGGTTCCTTGCCGAACAGCTGCTTTACCTTGTCCTGAACCATCGGGATCCGAATCGATCCACCGACGAGGATCACCTCGTCCACCTCTCCGGTCTTGATCCCCGCGTCTTCCATTGCCTGCCGGCAGGGGCCGAGCGATCGATCGATCATATCTTCGATGAGCTGCTCGAACTTCGACCGGGTGATCTTCATGTTGAGGTGCTTGGGGCCCGATGAATCGGCCGTGATGAAGGGCAGGTTGATTTCTGTTTGCACCGCCGTCGAGAGATCACATTTCGCACGCTCCGCCGCTTCTTTCAGCCGCTGGAGAGCGATCGGATCCTTGCTGAGATCGATTCCCTGATCCTTCTTGAATTCGGCGACCAGGTACTCGATCAGCCGCTGGTCGAAATCGTCCCCGCCGAGGTGGGTGTCGCCGTTGGTCGCTTTGACCTCGAACACCCCTTCGCCGATTTCGAGGATCGATATGTCGAACGTCCCCCCGCCCAAATCGTACACGGCGATGGTCTGATCGGCTTTTTTGTCCAAGCCGTAGGCGAGCGATGCCGCCGTCGGCTCGTTGATGATTCGCTTGACATTCAGGCCGGCGATCTTCCCGGCATCCTTGGTTGCCTGGCGCTGGCTGTCATTGAAATAGGCTGGTACGGTGATAACGGCGTCCTCGACCTTCTCACCGAGATACGACTCGGCGGCGTTTTTCAAATACCCAAGAACCATTGCGGAGATCTCGGGCGGCGGATACGCCTTGGCGTCCATCTCCACCTGAACCGCTCCGTCGGGTTCTTGGAGGACTTTGAACGGGACGTTTTTGATCTCCTGGGAAACCTCGGAGAATTTCCGCCCCATGAACCGCTTGATCGAGGAAATCGTGTTCAGCGGGTTGGTGATGGCCTGCCGTTTGGCAAGCTGGCCGACGAGCTTCTCGTGATCGGCCGTGAAGGCAACCACCGAAGGTGTGGTCCGCCCCCCGTCGGGATTGGGGATGACCTTCGGTTCACCACCCTCGATCACGGCCACACACGAGTTCGTGGTTCCCAAATCAATACCGATTGTTTTTCCCATTGATAACTCCTTTTGCTCTGAATTCGAGTATTTGTGAAAGCAACTCTGTTAAAGATGCCATGAATATCATAAGCGCCTATATAATCTTTATTTCCACTGTCCGAGGGCGACTGAGCGGCGATCAAAACATCATCTCCTCCACCGCCGGGTGCAACGCCGCCGCATGGCGAGGCGGCGCACTATGCTCGAAACAGTAATATCAAATCACATGCCATCATCATGGCATATATAACTTATTGATAATAAACAAAATAATGAAAAGTGGAAATCCGCGGCATCAAAGACTGCCGTCTTGGATGGTCAATTAGTCAGTGAATGCGCCAGAATGGCAGGCTTCTGAGTCATCGTTTTTCCTCTTTGTAATTCTCGAGCAGCCCCATGAGCAGCTGAAGCCCCACCCTGAAATCGTCGTCAGGAAGCGGCTCCGGGCTTTTCTCGAGGGAGAAAGTGGTGCATTTCTCCCCATCCTGGATCGTGACGCGCTTCCAACGGGAGTCGGACAGCGAAATCCCCTGTTTCATGCAGAGCTTGAGGCAATTCGCCCAGATACTAATGGCCTCGCTGGAGGGTGGCTCATCCGCCCGAAGCAGAGGCAGCTTCAACCGGTGCTTTCGGGTGATTGAATTGAGGATGGATATAAATTGGCTGTCGTTCATAAGAGGCATCCCTATGCTAAATTCTTGCTGTTACAGGTGCTCATTTCCTCGTTTTCGTCCCCGGATCGCCGCAGTATTTCCCCCGCCATCTCACCTTTCTATCCCCTTTCTCTCCCTGTTATCTCACCCAGGTACATGGGTTACTCTATATAATACAAGGGACTAAATAACAAATAAAATTATTGACAAGATTCTCCGATAATCTCTATTTTCGCTTTAGAAAGTCCCTGTGAGTATGTATTGCCCCAAAAAACCTACTCGACTTTTTGGGTTCCGAGGAACCATTCCTCACTCCAAGTCAATACCCCTGACACCGCTCGCAGGGGCTTTCTACTTGGCCAATCCTTTTCTAGCAAGATCAATGAGCTTTTCCCTCGTGTTGAGAGCGGGATCTTCGATCACCGCCTCGAGCAGGGCGTCGAGCACCTTCCCGACCTCCGGTCCTTCGGGAAGCCCCAACGCCTCCATCACATCCGCTCCGCCTATGGCCAGATCGGCCAGTTTGAATGCCCGACCCTTACTGAGTTCATCGTTCACCCGGGCCTTCAACTCGCCCAGTATGGCAATGCCCTCGTCCGCATCCCTCGAGCGGCAGTCCGCCTCCCGAAGGAGGAACATGTCGTCCATGTTCTCTTCGCCGACCCTCCGGATCAGACGCCGGATCGCCGCCTGGCTCCACTCAGGCTGGTAGTCGAACATGTGATATCTAACGAGTTTTTGGCATTTCTCGACAAACGCATTGCTGTATCGAAGCCGCCTCAGCACGTGTTGGGTGATGGCGGCACTCTCGACCTCGTGCCCGTAGAACACCACGCGCGGCGCTTCCCCTTCCTCTTCGATGGTCATCTTTTTATCGACCTTCCCCAGATCATGGAGCAGTGCCGCCCATCTGACGGCGAGGTTTTGCCTCGGCGCGCAGTCGCAGGATTTCAGTGAATGAACGAACACGTCATCCGGGTGGTATTCGTTTTGGATCACTCCAGCGCCCCGGTCGAGCTCCGGAAATACCACGTTCAAGACCCCAATCTCGTGCATGAGCGTCAAACCGACGCTTGGCGCATCACACTGAGTTAAGAGCTTGGTAAATTCCTCCTGCACGCGCTCCTGGCTCAACGTACCCATCAGGCGGGCACTTGCCCGCATGGCTTCGATCGTTCGATTCTCGACCACCAGAGAGAAACGGGCGGCAAACCTCGCGCCCCTGAGAATACGCAGCGGATCTTCCTCGAACGCTTGGGGAAACACCATCCGGAGCCGCCGCTGGAGGATATCCTTCGCGCCGCCGAGCGGGTCGACGAGGGTGCCATCCCTGACGCTCTGCGCGATCGCGTTGATGGTAAAATCCCGCCTGCCGAGATCCGCTTCAACGGGCAGATCCCAATCCCAATCCACTTTGAAGTCACGATGCCCGGGACCTGTTGACGCTTCTTTTCTTGGGTACGCGATATCGAAGGACTGAGTTTCCTTCCGGGGCGTGAATTTGTACACACCGAACGCCTTGCCGACGAGATGAACGCTCCCGAAGCTGGAAAGCATCTCTTCCAGCTCATCCGGCGGTAGTTTCCGGACGAGATAGTCGGTATCCGGCGCCGGTTCTTCCAGCCCCAACAGGCGGTCCCTCACCGATCCGCCCACATAATAGAGCTCCCCGCGCTTCAAGATTTCTTCTTGCCATTGTGCGTGAGGCATCGTTTCCCTCCGCAGATGCGCCCGGCTCGACTATCTACCGAGCTTGACGGGATTGCGGAGCCAGAAGATAAATCCCATGAGAGATGTCAGGTAGGTACCCATGATGAGGTAAGTGAGCGAGAATCCCACCGCCTGAGCGTTCGAAATGCCGACAATCGAAAAGAAGTAAATGACGGTCGCCTCGCGGGTGCCCAAACCCGCTACGGAGATTGGTATGAGCTCCACCAGCGTGACCATCGGCATGATAATGAATATATACGCGACGCCGACCTTGAGCCCCAAGACGAAGGCCACATACCACGCCATGCCGAAGACCATCAGCCAGTACACAAGCGTTAGGATAAATGCATTCAGCGTCCCCTTCCATTCCTTGACATAGACACCCAGCGAATCATAAAAGCTGTTGAAACTGATGGACATCGCTTCCTTGTGCTTTTTCGGGAACAAGGAGTTGAACACCGGCCTGATCATTTTCTTCATCAGGTTCTTGTTCATTATTACCCAAAGCAGCACAAAAAATCCCAGCGTGGCGAGAAAAATGAGCCAGATGGACGGAATCTGCATGTAATACACCGAAAACAGCACGATCGCTACGATCAGGTACAAGACCACCGTCACCAGATCCATCAGGCGATCGATAAATACGGTGAGAAAGCACTCCCCAAAGTTCCTGCCCGTCTCCTGGTTCGTATAAACAGCGCGGATTGCATCCCCGACCTTCGCAGGGGTGACGGACGAAGCAGCGAAACCGATCGACCATACCACGGCGCTCCGCCACATCGAGTAGCGCATCCCGATCAGTTTCATGAGGTACTGCCACCGGAATCCGCGAATCGCGATGATTGCCACTACAATGAGAGGAAACGCCACAAGGTGTATCGGATTGACGTCTCGAAAGGTGGCGGCGATTTCGCCCACACCCGTCCTTTTTACGATATAGACAAATATTGCAAGTCCGATAAATGGAAGGAGATAAGATAACCACCGGCCCACGCAAGTCCCCTTTCGGCCAGGCCGTCTTTGTCAAGCGCTGAACAGTCTCCGGCGAGCCTGCATCGACCCGGCTCCAAACCGTCGTAAGATATCAAAAATCAGCGGGTTTTCCTAATACTATCCCGTATCCTGCGTTTCCGATATTGGAGGCGTTCAAGGAACGTGCCGTATGCTACGCTGAAACGCCCTCCTCAGCCGCAGTTGGCATCAATTCTGGGCTTGCAGAATTGGCCCGATTATAATACAATAGGAGTGTTATAGGATTCCTACAGGGCTACTCCAGGAGTCTTCGCATGAAAAGCGACAAGGTAACGATTAAGATCCCGAGGCCGCTCTACACGAAAATCCAGCAGATTACCCGAGACTCCGGATTCAATTCGGTTACCGATTTTGTTGTCTACGTGCTGCGGGACATCATAAGTGAGAAGGGAAGCGAAGAGCGAGAAGAATTTACACCGGATGAACTGCGAGCAATAAAGCAAAGGTTAAAAAACCTCGGTTACATCGATTGATGATTCCGTCGAGGGATGCCGAGGCGGTTCCTGAACACTTGCTCGGTAAGGTGATTTGACTCTGATGGAGGAAAAGTATTTGGAGCGCGTTTTATGAGTGTGTCTTGTGAGTGCGCCGTGACCGCCCCTCGGCTCATGGTCCTCGCGCGCGTCTAAAGTTATAGCGCGCTGCGGAAATCGCTTCGGGGCGGGCACGGCACACTCACTACGCTTTCTTGATGTACTAAGGCGCACTCTTCACGCATTCTTGATGCATAAAAGACAGGTTCATCAGCAGCGAATCTTCGCTCGATCAACATTAAAGGAATTCATCATGCCAGACAAACTCGTCATTATCGGTCTCGACTGTGTGACACCGCAGCTCTACTACGGCCCGTGGTTGGATGAGATGCCGCATACGAAACGCCTCATCGAGGGCGGCATCCGCTCTAATCTTGTTTCCACAATTCCCCCCATTACCGTGCCTGCGTGGACATCCATGATGACGTCGCAAGATCCCGGAATGCTCGGCCTGTACGGATTCCGCAACCGAACGAGCTATGAGTACGAAGCGCTCGCCGTATCCAACGCAAACCAGGTCCGCGCAAAAACCGTGTGGAATCACCTATCGAGGAACCGGTTAAAGTCGATTATTCTCGGCGTGCCTCAAACCTATCCCCCCAAACCGTTGAACGGCGTTCTCGTCTCGAGCTTTCTCACACCGGATAAAACCGTGACCTATACGCACCCCCCCGAATTGGCGGACACGCTGGACGCGGTTGCCGATGGCGACTACATCATCGATGTCAAAGATTTCCGGACGAATGAAAAAGATCGATTGCTCGAGCAGATTTACATCATGACCGAGCGGCGCTTCAAGGTGTTCCGCCATCTCCTCGGTACGATTGAATGGGACTTTGCCATGATGGTCGAAATGGGTCCCGACAGGATCCACCACGGTTTCTGGCGGTTTTGCGATCCCAGCCACCGGTTATTCGAGCCGGACAGTCCTTACGTCGATGTGCTCCGCAAGTACTATCTCTATATGGACAAAGAGATCGGTAGAACGCTCGATGTTCTCCCAAGCGATGCTTCGGTGATTATCGTGTCCGACCACGGGGCTAAAGGGACGAAAGGCGGTATCTGCATCAACGAGTTCTTGATTCAAGAAGGACTGCTCACGTTGAAATCCTATCCAAACGAAATCACCAGGCTATCCGCCGATATGATCGATTGGAAGAAAACTTCCGTCTGGGGAGAGGGCGGGTATTATGCGCGGATCTTTCTCAATGTGAGAGGCCGCGAACCCGAAGGCGTCATCCCGCCCGACCAGTACGACACCTTTCGCGGTGAATTGAGAGCGAAGCTCGAAGCCCTCGTCGATGAAAACGGCGAAAACATCGGCACCAAGGCGTACTACCCGGAAGATATCTATAATGAATGCAAAAATATTCCGCCGGATTTGATCGCTTACCTGGGCGATCTCAATTGGAGGAGCGCCGGAACGGTCGGCCACCGGACCATCCGGATCTTCGAGAACGATACGGGCCCGGACGATGCGAACCACGCTCAAGAAGGCGTGTTCGTCTGGTACAACCGCGGCAAGGAACCGAAGCAGCCGGTGGATAACGTATCGATATACGACGTGGCCCCCTCGATCCTCGATTTTTATGGGATCGACATTCCGGAAGCCATGATCGGTAAGGTGATTTAACTTTTGTGGAAAAGAAGTGTAGGGGGTGTTTTGTGCGTGTGCCTTGTGAGTGTGCCTTGATCGCCGCGAGGCGATTTCCGCAGCGCGCTATAACTTTAGACGCGCGCGAGGACCATGAGCCGAGGGGCGATCAAGGTGCACGCAATACACATTCTTGATGGATCAAGGCACGACCTAAGCCCACTTTTGATGCATCACGGCACGACCAAAGCGCACTTCTTACCCATCCACCCTAGCAGCACGAAGGAGACAGCATGAGAGGCTTCACACTGTGGTTTACGGGGCTTCCCTGCTCCGGCAAGAGCACGCTGGCCGAGGCGATTTACGAGACCCTCCTCGAACGCGGCATGAAAGTGGAGATGCTCGACGGGGACGAAGTCAGAAAAAACCTCTCCAAGGGATTGGGGTACTCCAAGGAGGATAGGGACACGAACATCCGACGCATCGGTTGGGTGTGCAAGATCCTCACGAGAAACGATGTCATTGCGATCGGCGCCGCCATCTCGCCTTACAGCGCGATCCGGGAGGAAAACCGGAAGGCCATCGGGCGGTTCGTGGAAGTCTATGTTACAGCACCGATTGAAGTTCTCATGGAGCGGGACGTCAAGGGATTGTATAAAAAGGCCCTTGCAGGAGAGATCGAGAACTTTACCGGTGTGAACGATCCGTACGAAGCTCCGGAAAATCCCGAAGTCCTCTGCGAAACGGACAAGGAATCCATTGACGAATCCGTGCAAAAAATCCTGCGCACACTCGAGCTCATGGGTTATATTCCTAAAATCGAGGCGGAAGTCGACTACTCCGCGGAAGAAGAAGAGAAGATCAAGTCCAGGTTGAAAGACCTTGGCTATATCTAAAGCGCTAGTAGCGAGACTTCATCCACCAACGAAGATCACGGAGCATGCCATAATCGCTGCGAGGCGGCAGAGACGTTCTCGCCGACCATTGGTGGGCCGGCCTCGATCGCCCCTCGGATCATGATCCTCGCGCGCGTCTAAAGTGATGGCGCGCTGCGGAAATCGTCTCGGGGCGATCGAGGCAGACCTGATATTTACCTCGGCACATTGACGAAGCGCGATGATATACAAGGTCATCACAAAGGCTGAATTCAAGAAATTTGTCAGCAGCCTGATCAGGGATAACCAAACCATAGGCCCCAAGCAAGTCGACACCGACAAAGACGGAAGGCCCATCTACCATTTCGTCGAGGTCCATTCCTACGACGAAATGGATCTCGATTACACCATTACCTACTATTCCGTTAAACGCTTTTTCCTTCCATTTCGCGAGGAACTATCCCGATTCGAGTTCGAGGAATACGACTGGCGGCAAAAAATCGAATACCGCGTGCACCCGCGGGTCATCATCGGAGTGCGACCCTGTGACATCAACGGCCTGGCGATTCTGGATAGGATCTTTATCGAAGGGGCTTATCCTTCTCCATATTATATTGCACGGTGCAGGAACACGTTCATCGCCGGGATGGACCACGAGCCATTAGAGGACTGCTTCTGCGAGTCATTGGACCAGCACGCCGTCCGCGATGTATTCAATCTGTTCCGCTCGGATATCGGGAATAAATACTATCTCACCATCAATTCTTCCAAGGCCTTCAGTTTTCTCAAGAATTTCAACATCAGCGATCCCAGCAAGCTCGATGATCAGAAATACATCGAAAGAAGAAAGCACATCAAGAAAAGCTTCAAAACGCGCGTAGAAGTGTCGGGCTTGCCGAGCTTCCTGGACATCGAGTTCAAATCCCCGATATGGGACAAGTGGGGAGACAAGTGCCTGAACTGCGGTACCTGCGCGATGGTCTGTGCCACCTGCTGCTGTCACGGTGTCGAAGAAACCATTGACGTCGGTCTCAAATGCTCGCACAAGGAGCGCTCCCTCTATTCGTGCAGTATCGTTGATTTTGCCGAAGTGGCCGGAGGGCACAACTTCAGGCCGGGAAGAAGCGACAGGCTCAAGTACCGGTTTTATCACCAATACCGGGGATTTGCGGAAAACGCGGATCAGCCGATTTGTGTGGGCTGCAGCCGCTGCGGAAGGGCCTGCCCGGCCGGCATCACACCCGAAGATGTGATCAACGATCTCGGACTGGAGACCGGAGAATGAACTCGAAGTTCGGAATCCCCAAACTGGACATCAATCAGGAGCCATTCATGACCCGGCCTCCTCAATACAACCACAAGACGATCGTCATGCAGACGGACAAGGTCTATAAATGCGAAATCATCAATATCGTCGAGCTGACTCCTTTGGAAAAACTTTTTCACATCAAAATATTGGATCCCGTGGAAAAAGAGAGCTTCTTTTTCAGGCCCGGTCAGTTCGTGATGCTCGAGGTGCCGGGTTTCGGTGAGTTCCCCATTTCCATTTCGAGCTCTGCCGGCAACAAAGAATTCATCGAGCTGTGCATCAGGAAAGCAGGACGCGGCATCGGGGCGGTGGAGGTGCCGCGCGGCATTCTCTATCACGATTTCAAGATCGACAAAAAGGGCAAGATTCTAAAAGCAAACTGCATCATCCCCACGACACAGAACAATGCAAACATCCATTACGACCTAAAGGAGCTCATCGAGCAGCAGGTGAAGCGCAAGAAAAGCGATAAGGACATCATTCGACTCAGCGAGATGCTCGTGCGGGCATACGATCCGTGTATCTCCTGTTCCGTGCATTGATTCACCGGCGGAAAGGCAGCACAATGCCCATAAAATTGTTCAATCGAAAGCAGCATAAGACCTGCGTCATCGGTCTCGACGGCGTCCCGCATTCGCTCATCACGAAGCTTGCCGCCGACGGCGTGATGCCGAGGATACAGGCGCTTTTTTGCACCGGCCGGGTGGCACCCATGCGCGTCACGCTTCCCGAAATATCCTCCGTAAGCTGGTCCTCGTTCATGACCGGCAAGAATCCGGGCGAGCACGGGATCTTCGGGTTCACCGACATTGCCGAAGACGGCCGCAAGCTCCGCTTCCCTTCTTTCAAGGATCTCAAAGCGGACACCATGTGGGACCTTTTGGGAAAAAGGGGATACAAAAGCGTGGTGATCAACCAGCCTTCCACGTATCCTGCGCGCCCCATACCCGGCGCGTTGGTCTCCGGATTCGTAGCGATCGAGCTCGAGCGCTCCGTGAGTCCGCCCCAGTATGTGACGCCGCTCAAAAAATTGGGGTATGAGATCGACGTGGATACCGAATCCTGCAAGGAGTCTCCCGATAAGCTGTTCACATCGCTGAATGCGCTGATCGAGTCGAGACGGAGGGCGTTGGATTTCTTTTGGAAAGAGATCGATTGGAATCTGATGGAAGTGGTCGTCACGGGAACGGACAGACTTCATCATTTCGTGTGGGATGCCGGTGAGAATGCCAATCATTCTCATCATATCGATTTCCTCGATTATTACAGACGCGTGGACGGATTTGTCGGCGATGTGGTCGACAAGTTTCATTCGGAGAATCCGGATGGAGACGTGTTCATTTTGTCCGATCACGGTTTCTGCCGCTCGGATTTCGAGGTATACATCAACACGATGCTCGAAAAGGAAGGCTTCCTCCGAATGGCGACTCCGGATGCCCGCGAGCTGGACGCCGTTACGGAAGACACCAGAGCGTTCGCCATGGATCCGGCACGGATCTACATCCGGCGCCGCGGTCGCTTTCCCGGAGGACGCGTGGATGATGGGGACGTCGCCCCGATCAAGCGGGACCTCAGCGCGTCGTTCGAAGCGCTCGAATATAACGGCAAGCGAGTCGTGCAGCGCGTGTTCGACGCCGAGGAAGTCTACTCCGGTCCCTATGTCGGGAACGGTCCGGATCTCCTCGTCGTCCCCGTGAACGGCTTCGATTTGAAAGGCAAGTTCGGCTTCAAGGAGATCTTCGGCGAGCGCAGGCTCCAGGGTATGCACACATGGGACGATGCGTTCTTCTTTTCGCTCCGCGGCGCCCCGATCGAACCCGACCGGGAAATCCATATCCTGGAAGCCTCCCAATATATAATGAGGAGCCTCGATGCGAAGTAGGCGTCCTATTCCAAGGCAACCCAGTGCGTCGTTTGCTTCAGATATAATGAGGAATTTGAATGTGTAACAAGCTTCATATCCTGCGGGTTGATGATGCGTCTTAAGCTCATCGCACTCGGTGCGGCCGCCGTCCTCGCCGCATACACCTCCGAGGCCTGTGCGTATATCGGCCCAGGCGCGGGTTTTGCGCTCCTCTCTTCTTTTCTAGCCGTTATTGTCGCTTTCTTCACGGCGTTTCTCGCCCTCGCCACGTTTCCCATCCGGAAGCTCGTCCGCTTGCGGAGGCGCCTGAAACGCCACGCAAAAGCGCGCGTGGACAAGGTGGTCATTCTCGGTCTGGACGGTCTCGATCCCGAGATCTGCGAGACGCTCATGGACTCGGGCGATCTGCCGACCTTTTCCGAGCTGAAAGCGTCCGGAACCTACCGGCGGCTTGCGACATCGACGCCGGCCATGTCTCCGGTGGCGTGGTCGACGTTTGCCACGGGCGTGGATGCATCGCGCCACGGGATCTTCGACTTTCTAGCGAGGGATCCGAGAACCTACCTCCCCGTTCTGTCATCTAGCCTGATAACGGGCGGCGGGCGCTGGCTCCGGCTCGGGCCGTTCCGCATACCGATCCGAAGCGGGGGCGTCCGGCTCCTGAGAAAGAGCCGGTCGTTCTGGAAAGTGCTGAGTGACTACGGCGTGTTCTGCAGCGTGCTCCGCGTGCCGATTACGTTTCCTCCGGAGAAATTGAACGGCGTGATGCTCGCCGGCATGTGTGCCCCCGATCTGCGCGGTACAATGGGATCGTTTACGTATTACACGTCCTCCGATGCGGATAAGAAGACGGGCGGCACAGTGGTCAAGCTCCGATCGAGCGGCGGCTCCCGCGGGGAACGCTTCGACACGGCGCTCGAAGGTCCAAAGAGTCCATTTGCCAAGGGCGGCTCCGGCGGGTCCGATGCAGGCGGGGATGACACACTGAAGATTCCCATGACGATCACCGTTCGAAAAGATCGGCGCGGTGCCGAGATCAGCGTAAGCGGGGAGAAGTTTTTTCTTCGTGAACACGAGTACTCGCCGTGGGTGCGCCTGACGTTCAAAGCGGCGACCGGCGTCAAGCTTCACGGAATTGCGAAGTTCTATATTACCCAACTCGACGGTGATTTCGGATTGTACGTAACGCCCATCAATATCGATCCCGAGAAACCGGCCATGCCGCTATCGTATCCATCCTTTTACTCGGTGTATCTGTCGAAACTCATCGGTCCTTATGCGACCCTCGGCCTGGCCGAGGACACCTGGGCGGTCGAAGAGGGCGTGCTCGATGAAGCGGCGTTCCTCGAGCAGGCGTACGGTTTTCACGAGGAGCGGAGGGCGATGTGGTTCGAGACGTTGAAAAAGCAGCGAAAAGGCCTCGTCGCGTGCGTCTTCGATTTGAGCGACCGGCTGCAGCATCTCTTTTTCCGCTATTTGGTCGACGACCACAGCGCCAACGTGGGAAAGGACACGTTACAACACCGGGACGCTCTGTACGACATGTACCGCGAAATGGACCGGCTCGTCGCAGACACGTTGCGTCACATCGACGACCGCACGGCCCTCATTATAATATCCGATCACGGATTCAAACCGTTCCGGAAAGGGATCAACCTGAACACATGGCTCCAGGACGACGGGTACTTGCATTTCAAGGAAGGCGTCGAGCCCGGCGAGTACCTGGAAGGAGTCGACTGGACCAAGACGACAGCGTATGCCGTCGGCCTCGGCGGTATTTATATCAACCGAAAAGGCCGCGAGCGGAGCGGCATCGTCGAGTCCTCTGATTTTGACGCATTGAAACAAGCCATTAAAGACGGGCTTCTCGCGATCGATGACGGCGGCGTCCAGGCGGTCAACCGCATTTTCGATGTGGAAAAGGATTTCTCGGGCCCTTACCGAAACGAGGGACCGGACCTCATCGTCGGCTTCAAAGAAGGCTACCGGGTGTCGTGGGACTGCGCGAAAGGCATCGTGACAAAAGATATCATCGAAGACAACGAGAAGAGCTGGAGCGGCGATCACTGCATGGACCCGGCGTCCGTACCCGGAATCCTTTTCTCCAATATGAATATAATTGAGGAGTCACCGGGACTCGTGGATATCGGTCCCTCGGTGCTCGATCTGTTTGGCGTTCCGGTGCCGCGTTATATGGTCGGCAAGAGCCTTATGGGGCAGCCATGAGAATTCGTAACGCATCCTGCAGCAAAACTCGCACCATGGCGGCAATTCTAATATTTAGCGCAAGTGCGATACTGTCAGCGGCAGGACTCATCGGCGGTTTTATAAAGTCGTTCGGTTCCGCCGGCATGCTTTCCCTGCTCGAACCACCACCCGCGCGCGCCGATCAACGTAGCACCCGAGCGTATTCCCCGCCCGAACCACCACCCGCCCACGCCGAAGAATCCATCCCCCGCGTGTTCGTCCTCGGAATCGACGGCATGGACCCAAAGCTCCTCGAACGATTCGTCGCCGAAGGAAAGATGCCCAATTTCGCCGCGTTCATGAACGCCCACTCCTACACGCCGCTCGGCACGAGCATTCCTCCTCAAAGCCCCGTGGCCTGGTCGAATTTCATTACCGCGATGGATCCGGGCGGTCACGGGATCTTCGATTTTATTCACAGGGACCCAGGACGATACATGCCCAAGTTCTCCGCAGCCAGTCTCGAACCACCGAAACGCGTGTGGCGGATTGGCGGCTGGGAGATCCCGCTCTCCAAAGGTGAGGCGCTGCTCTTGCGTCGCGGCAAGGCGTTCTGGCAAATCCTGGACGAGCATGACATCCCATACACGATTTTCAAAATTCCATCGAACTTCCCTCCCGCGGATTGCGAAGGCATGACCCTGTCCGGTATGGGAACTCCCGACCTTCTTGGAACGTACGGAACGTTTTCGTTTTACACGGACGATCCCTCGTTCATGTCGCTCGAAGTGAGCGGCGGCGAGATTTACAACGTAGCGGTGGTAAACGGCAAGATCACGGCCGACCTGATCGGCCCCGATAACACGCTGAAAGCCGGCCATCCGGCGTTGATGCGAGCGTTCACCATGTATATCGACCGCGAAAACGCGACGGCCAAGCTCGAAATGGGCGGCGAAAAATTGATTTTGGGCGAGGGCGAGTGGAGCCCCTGGGTGCCCGTTTCGTTCGATGTGGTCGGAGCGCTCAAGCGGCTGCACGGCATCTGCCGGTTTTTTCTCAAGTCCACATCTCCTTACTTCCAGCTGTACGTAACACCGATCAATGTCGATCCATCGAAGCCGGATCTCCCCATTTGCACGCCATCGGATTACTCCAAACGCCTCTACGAAAAAGTCGGGTACTACTATACCCAGGGGATGCCCGAGGACACCAAAGCTCTCGAATGGGGCGTTTTCGATGAACGTGATTTTCTGAGCCAGACACGATTCGTTCTCGAGGAGCGGATGCGGCTGCTCGATGCGCTTCTCGAAGACTTCCGCGACAGCGAAGGCCTCATGTTTTTCTACATCTCGACACTGGATCAGGCCACGCACGTGCTCTGGAAGGACATGGATCCGGAGCATCCAGGCTACCGGGAAACATCGATATGCAAAGACGCCATCGAAAATCTATATGTAAAAATGGACAGCGTTCTCGGTGTCGTGCAGGAACGCATTCCTCCGAACACCACGCTCATTATCATGTCGGACCACGGGTTTGCCCCGTTTTACAAGAAATTCAACCTGAATGCGTGGCTCTATCAAAATGGCTACATCAGGCTGAGAAAACCCGAGGAAATCGGCCAGCACCCGCTTCTTACGAACGTGTTCTGGCGGCGCACGCGCGCTTACGCGCTCGGGATCAACGGCCTCTATATCAACCGCCGCGGACGCGAAGGGAGAGGAGCGGTTACTACGGGGCGCGAATACAAGGCGCTCCTCGATGAGCTCGAACAGAAGCTCCTCGCCGTGAGAGATCCTGAAACAGGCGACCCCGTGATTGCCCACGTGTACCGGTCCAGCGAGGTGTATCACGGCGCGGCCGTGGAAACGACGCCCGACTTGATCATTGGCTACCACCGGAAATATCGATCGAGCGACGAATCCGCGCTGGGCGAGCTGAGCAAAGAGATTTTCTCGATCAACACGAGCCAGTGGAGCGGCGATCACTGCATGGCGCACGATGAAGTGCCCGGCGTCCTTCTGGTGAACAAGCCGCTGATGGTTGACGACCCCGATCTCAAGGACCTTTCCGTGTCGATTCTCGCATTGTATGGCATCGAAAAGCTGCCCGAAATGGCCGGCCGCGTGGTGTTTGGTCCTTGATTCGGCATATTGGATGACAGGGTGCGTTGGATTTGGTCCTTGATTTGGCGTTTTGAATGATCGGTTGTGCTGCGTTTGCGCCGTGACGCTGCGTCCTGCAAGAAAGGCGCGTGGCGGTTGCGGGCTGATCACCAGGATGACGCCAGCGCGCCGAGTCAACATCCCGAAAGGAGATCCCGATGTTTGGCGGTCATAAGATCAAGCTCGACGTGGACATGTACGAACGATTGAAAAAAGTGGCCGAAGCGGCCGGATATGCTTCTGTCGATGAGTTCGTCCTGCACGTGCTCGAAAGAGAGCTGGCGCGTCTGGACGAAGGCGGCTCGGATGAAGACATCAAAAAGAAGCTCGAAGGGCTCGGGTATATGTAGTGATTATTTTAATAGCCCGCGTGCACTGATCTGCACGCGTGGCGCTGTGTGCGGCAATCCCCGCACGCTAACCGGCGATTGAGAAGTGAATATCATCTCCACCATCATAACGAAATGCTTCGATCTCATTTTATGGCCGTTTGGCCGGCACCCTTCGATCGGGCTCATCGTGCTGTCGCTTCTGACCGGCATCGCCCTGGCGATCATTTTCAAATACGCGTCCAACCAGAAGCGGATACGCGCCGCCAAGGACCGTTTCAAGGCGCGGATCCTGGAGATGCGCATCTATCAGGATGATTTTTTATCGATTGTCCGCTCGCTGTTCGGTGCCTTGTGGGCGAACGTGTTTTATCTCCGCCACAGTTTCAGGCCCATCCTGTTTCTCATTGTTCCCGTCGGCATCATCGTCATCCAAATGGATGCGCGGTATGCCCGGCGGCCCTTGCAGCCCGGAGAAAAGACGATCCTCGAGCTCTTGCTCGCACCGGGCGTGGATCCGTATTCGGTGGAGGCTTCCGTGTCGAGCGTTTCCGGCGTGCGCGTGGACTCGCGGCCCGTCCGAATCGCCGACCCTCCGGAGATCGACTGGCGCCTCGAAGTGCTCGAAGCCGGGAGGCATGAGATCGGCGTGTCTGTTAACGGTGCGCGATACGTGTTTCCGGTCATAGCAGAAGAAAAGAACCGCGTGATCGGACACGAACGAAAGGCATCTTCGTTCTGGGAGCCGTTGATCCACCCGGGTCTTCCCTCTTTTTCTGGAGATTCGCAGATTGTGGGTGTTCGAATCCAGTATCCCTCGCTGTCCCACCCGCTTCTCTTCTGGCACACACACTGGATCGTTGTGCTGCTCTTCTACTCGCTCGTGGGCGCCCTCGTATCGAAATTTCTTTTCAAAGTAGAGATTTAAGAAAGTCTGCACAAAGCTGCTGCGACGTGGCGTGTGCCGATTAGCTAAAGCTCCGGCAGCGTGGCTTGTGCCGATCTGCGCGGACGACTTTCTGTCAGCTGCCGGTCACCCTGCATCTTTCGCGCAACGTTCCACCGGCTGTTAATCGCCCTATATCTTTCGAGCAGCGTTCCACCAGCTGTTAATCATCCTATATCTTTCGAGCAGCAATGAACAGCCATGGGCTGACGTGCGGGAGACGCCTGAGGAACAAGACGCGTTCGAGAATTGCAAACACAGGAATCAGTGGATTGTTGGAGCTGCGGGTGAACGGGGGCCACCGATACCCCCAGCACTTTTCGACGTCGAATCCGGTCTCGCGGAGCTTTTTCGTGTATTCGGCGACGCCTTCCAAATAGTACAGGTCTTCGAAGTCGGGCGCGTTCTTACTGAGCTTTTTGAGACGGCCGATATAAGAGTTTTTGTTGTGCGCCGTAAAGAGAAACCTTCCGTTCTTCTTTAGAATGCGGTGAACGTCGGCGAAATATCTCACGTTTTTATCGCCCTCGCCCGTGGTGCAGGGGCTCACTTCAATCGTCAACACCACATCGAATGCGGCATCCCTGATGGGAAGCTCGAGCCCGCTTGCATGGATGGCAGGGATGTCCGTCCTTTCTTTTAGAAATATTTCGATGGGTTCCGGATCGAAATCGACAAGCACCGGAGAATGACCGAGTTCATGGACGAAGCTCGAGTGCTGCCCATGACCTCCGCCCACGTCCAGAATGAGGAGCCTGGCGTCGGACCGGCTCAGCGCTTTTTTAATGAACGTCTGCTCGGCACCCGCCATGTACCTCCCCATACGAGTGCGCGATTGGTAAATAAAATACCAGCCTTGATTGTCCGGCACTTGCGTTCTCCCTGGCGGCCGTTTCGCCGAGTTTTGACTCTTCATGTGTTGTTGTGTTTGTTCAATTGCTTCTGCCCGATCGATTTTGTCCAGGCTGGGACGATTACACTCCAGTATTTTGGCTCTTTGGATGTTGTTGGATTTGCCCGATTGCTTTTGTCCAGTTTCTTTTGTCCAGACTGGGACGACTACGCTATCGAATATACCCCAGCGTTTTCAGGTATCGTTGAATTCGCTCAATTGCTCCTGCACGGGCCAGGACGACTACGCTATCGAATATACCCCAGCGTTTTCAGCATATCTTCCAATGATTGCAGCTCCTCGTAGCTCGCATCGCGAGCGGGAGTCAGCTCCGCGTATTTTCTCAAATAGTAAGTACTTTTTTGCGCGAGAAATTCCGGTCTAATCGCCGTGTCGATCACTTCCCCATCGAAATCCTTTGCCAGCGGCAAATCCATGAGATAGAGGATCGTGGGCGTGATATCCTGGATGTTCCGTATCCCCGCATCAATGCCCGCCTGAATGTGATTGCCCCACAGGAGGTACATCCCGTTCCTTTCGTGATACCAGCTCTCGCGCTTATTCGCCCTTCGGACCACCTTGGGAGAATTGATGCGGAGATCCGATCCTTCGACAAAGTAATCCGAATACGCCCCCGTGACGATCATTGCGGGGGGATTCCCCGCCGCATCTTCGGGGACCTCGATCAGTTCGACCGGGAATGCCCGGCCTGTCTCGGGATCCGTTATGTTCTTCGCCTCTTCTTTCATGTAAGCGATCAAGGTCTCCCTTGGCTCCTGTCCCTCTTCGATTGGAATGCCGCGCCGCATCAACACGCCCCTTGTGAGCAGCTTCTCATTGAAATACACGCACCACCGGTCTGTAAAGGCGAGCGATTTGTCGAAATTCACGTTTCTCGAGTTCGACAGCACGCTGATGTCCTCGAAAAACTTGTTCAGATCGATGGCGTATTCGAACTCGGCAAATCCGTGATCCGACGCCAGGATGAGCGTTGCATCCGCGGGCATCCGTTCCAGCAGCTCGGCGAGAAACCTGTCGATCGTTTTGTAGGCGTGTTTCGTCCTGTTGGACACGCCCTCCTGGTGCTGGATATTGTCCGGTGCCATGAACGTGTAGAGGAAGAGATCCCAGTCATCATAGTCATAGAAAAATGAGGCGAACTTGGCCGTCTCCTGCACACCTTGCGGCACCAACTCCGGATTGAATCCAAGGGAGATGAGATAATGACCGAACGTTTCCTCGATCTCGCGGCCGAGCGTTTCCGGGTACGTCATCTCGAGTTTCGGATCCGACGGCAGGCGCATTAGCGGGCTCACCTTGATCAATCCCCTCGCCCTCAGGCGATGAACATTCACACTGCAAGCCAATTTCCTGATCGGTCCCTTAGGGCCGCCTTCTCTATAATAGAGCTGAAACCACGGCGACCATTTGTCTATTTTGAATACCTGCACCGGAACCGGCTTACCAGGTTTCCATGCACTGCCCATTGGCGATACCTTCAATGCGACCGTGTCTAGATTCTCCTCGTTGTCATCTGTCGTGTCGTACAGACCGAGCGCCAATCTGCTCCACAAGAAGTTCGTCCGACCAACGATCTTCCGACCATAAGATATGCTGTCCAGCGCCTCGTAAAACTTACCCTGGTGCGTCCTGAACACACAGTTTGTGATCTGCTCCTCACTCTCGTAGGAGATCGGGGTTAGCAGTCCCGAGACCATGATCCCGTTGACCGGCCGCACCGGGTAGGTGACCGGCATGTTCGTCACTCCCACGCGCCTCCCCGCAGCGGAGGCCACATCCCAGACGAACGGCACCTCCACATCGAGCGATGACACCGTATGAAAGAGGTTCCCCTCGCCGCTCCATGAGCCAAACGTGTAGATGCCGCTTTTCTCCGGCAGGTAGCCCGTTTGCATCGTCGTCCAGGCCGGCGGGGAGAAAAAGCATTCCACGGATCGCAGTATGCCGGAAGCGCCTTCTTCTTTGAGCCGCTTGAATGTGGGGAGGATGCCCTCTTCGATCATCGGATCGATGATTTTCCAGGTGGCGCCGTCCAGGCCGATGAAGACGACCTGGTGGGGTGGTTTTTGGGTGGTTGTTTTGGTGGTGGCTTTGTCATTGGCGGTTTTTCCGGCGGTTCTGCTGGCTCTTTTGCTGGCGGCGGGGCCTTTAGAGAGGAAGTCCTCCATGGTGTCGAATTCGTTTTTAGGGCCCGGGGATAGGGGGCCTTTGAAGAGCGCGAGTAATATGGCGGCTGCGGAGATTATGATTATTGCGGTTGTTGTGAGGAGTTTCTTGATCATGATGTATTGCTTATGGAGCTTGGGTGCAGTTTTGTTTTTGCTAAGCCAGGAGTTTTATGAAATTTATGGTGCTGGCAGTGCGTTCGTGCCGGCTATGGCACATTGGAAACATTGGCGTTGGAGCTACTTTTGTCGAGCCATAGCACTCTGAAAACATTGGTGCCGGAGGCCGGACTCGAACCGGCACGGAGCCTTAGGCTCCAGCGGATTTTAAGTCCGCTGCGTCTACCATTCCGCCGCTCTGGTATACCGTTTACCTTATTATTCATAAATATACCAACCATTTCAATAAAAATGCAAATTTTTTTCACGGCTGATTGTGGGACCTATCTTTCTTTGGTCTTTGGCTAATTATCATTTTAGCCGACTCCTGCAAGTATCGCCATTTCCGCAGCTCGCGCGTTGGGGCTACGCCGCGCTTGCCGTTTACCTGTTATCTGTACGAATGCATTCATCCAGGATTTCTTGGCCACCCAATGTTTGGAGCAAGCTCTATGGATTGTGTCCTTATACCAGATCACTTTATCTTGCTAATTTCCTGTGCCTTTCTTTTTTCTTCTGAAATGGCCCTAGTCATGGCAGATGAAATTAGCCCAGTGGGAACTGCCACGACTCCTAGCCCAATCATTAGCATCAAGAATGTAAATATTTTGCCCCCAACTGTAACTGGACAGATATCACCATATCCGACGGTTGTTAGGGTTGCGACTGCCCACCACATTGCATGAAAAATCGAGCCAAATGTATCAGGCTGAGCAGAATTCTCGAAGTAGTAAATTCCAACAGAGGACACGAATAGCAGAAATACAGTTGCCTTGGCTGTCAACGCCGTTTTTCTTTGTCCGCAAAACAACGGTTTAAGATGTCCCCTGTTCAACGGAT